>MDSW01194507.1_pt1 | contig 282827 bp, 295 predicted proteins | sample 811171 | NCBI WGS metagenome assembly MDSW01 (sample SAMN05326641, study PRJNA326480) | marine metagenome | isolation source: seawater | place: Atlantic Ocean: North West | collected 2012 | reverse complement strand
ATTACCACCTAATAATCTAGGACTCATAGGATATTGGTCATTTGATGATGAAAGTGGAACAGTAGCCACAGATCACTCAGGTAATGGTAATGATGGAACTCTCCAAGGAGATCCTACCTGGACTAATGGAAAGAAGGGTGGAGCACTTGATTTTGATGGGAGTGATGATTATGTTGATCTTGCCACACAAATCCCAAATCAAACAAATGGTACCTATTCAGCTTGGATAAAGTATAGCGGAAGTGGGAACTCTGCAGTGTTTGGTACATCTGGAGGAAATCCTTCATATATTTTCCTGTTTTTCAATGCAGATAACATTTTTGTCGGAGATAATGCAAGCTCACAAGTCTCTTGGCCTTTTTCTCCAGCTGATTTCACTGACACTTGGAAACTATTGACTCTCGTGAAGAGTGGATCAACACTTACGCTATATGTTGATGGGGTAAGTCAAGGATCAAGATCAATGACAAACATCACCCCTGTTGACTACATAGGTACAGGACAGACTGGTGGTGGAGATTACCACTTCAACGGCCAAATCGACGACCTACGCATCTATAACCGAGCCCTCACCTCAACAGACATACAAGCACTGTATAACAGTGGTACCGCACAGAGAAAAACAGTATCAGAAACAAACCTCATCGGACACTGGACCTTTGACGATGCCTCAGGAGACACTGCAACAGATAGTTCAGGAAACAACAATACAGGAACACTCCAAGGAGACACTACCTGGACTAATGGAAAGAAAGGCACTGCTCTTTCTTTTGATGGTGATGAAGATTATGTCGAACTCTCTGATTCTGGATTCAAAGCATCTGATACGGCAATAACTATAACAGCTTGGGTAAAACCTGAGAGCATTGGTGTATACAGAAAAATTCTTGAACACAATCTTAACAGTTGTTTTCTCTTTGATGTGAACATAAATGGAAATCCACGATTTAATGTATGTACCCACGATGACTCTGTTGAAGACACATCAACCGTCTTACAAGATTGGACGCATTTAGCTGGTGTTGCAACAGAAAACGGACAAGTCGCTTTATATGTTAATGGAGAATTAGTTGGTACAACAGTAACCACAACATTTTCAGAAATCAGTACATCTGGTATCGCTATTGGTTCTGACAGGAGAGGTACTCTATCTGAATTTGATGGTGCTATTGATGACGTCCGCATCTACAACACCGCCCTCTCTCCAGAAGAAATCAAAACTCTCTACAACGAAACCCACATAACAATAAACTCCTCCCAGAACAACAAACTCACCGATGGGCTTGTGGGACTTTGGTCTTTTGATGGACCTGATATTGCCATTACACAAGGTGGCGGAGGTGCTGACTATACCGTTTCTGGAGCAGGAGATAGTGCCTTCAACGGAGACTACTATGAATATGGAACAAATGAAGGACATCCTACATATCGTCTTGATGATGGTCACTGGATATCAAATTCATTTGACGAATGGTACCTTGCTTTAGATGAGGAAGTAAGTATGTGTCCCGGATACTATTCAGTTGATGACACAATTACGGGTACCTGGGATACTATTTGTAGTTCAGGCCCCGCTCCAACAGTCACAGCTGGAGGTGGTGGTGACTCCTCCGCCACCGCATACGACCGTTCAGGAAACTCAAATGATGGAACACTCACAGGTGACCCTACACCAGATAGAGGTATTATTGGACAAGCGCTACGGTTTGATGGGAGTGATGATTATGTTGATCTTTCTGCATATCCTACTAACGGCAGTCTTGATAAGGAGGTAACTTTAGCAGCTTGGATTAAAACAGGTTCAGGAGGTGTGATTTTTGGAAAAAGAAATGATTGGACAACTGCGAACGATTTTACATTTGATATAGTTTCAGGCGCTGCGGGAACTAGGGTTGATTGGGGAAATTCTGGTAGTATTTTAAGTTATCAGTCAAACGATTCTTCTTTATTGGATGACGAGTGGCATCATGTTGTTGTCGTAGTAGATTCTTCTTTGGCTGTTGAGACTGAACGAGTTAAGTTTTATCACGATGGTTTATATGTGGGGACCACCGGAACTCCTTCGGGAGGCGGCGCTCTTTCACAGGACGATACTCTTGACCTTAACGACAGTATTGATTTGGCTATTGGGGCAAGGAGGATAAATGTCGGAGGAGAATCTTTTTTCAACGGACTTATTGATGACCCTCGTATTTATAACAGAGCGCTTTCTGCAAGTGAGGTGATGCAACTTTACAAACTAGGGGCAAGAGAATAACATTTTTACACATGAAAGATAAACAAACAGTACTTATTGTTCTTGATGGGTGGGGATATAGAAAAGATCCACAAGACAACGCAATAATGACAGCAGACACTCCATTTTTTGACTCTTTGTGGTCAGAATACCCACACACACTTTTAGACGCCTCAGGGCTTGCTGTGGGCCTTCCAGAAGGACAAATGGGGAATAGTGAGGTTGGACATACAACAATCGGAGCAGGAACCACTATTAATACTGATTTGGTGCGGATTAACGAAGCTATTGAAAGTGGAAAGTTGGGAGAAAATGAGACGATACAAAAACTTTTTACACACGTAAAAGAACATCACTCAACTCTCCACTTCCAAGGGCTTCTTAGTGACGGAGGTGTTCACTCACATCAGCAACATCTATTCGCACTCCTTCAGGAGGCGAAAAAGGCAGGGGTGAAAAATATCACACTTCATCTTTTTACTGATGGACGAGACACCTCACCGACAGCTGGAAAAGAATATCTCAAAAAACTTGAAGAACTTGGTATTGGAATTATCGCCACTATATCAGGACGGTTTTACGCAATGGATAGAGATACACACTGGGGTCGGATAGAAAAAGCACAGCAAGCTATTTTTGATGGTATCGGTAATAAAACAACAGATAGTCCTATCCAGTATCTTGAGAAACAATACAAAGCAGGGACAACTGATGAGTATATTGAACCAGTTATTTTTAACGAAAGTCCCGTAAGGGAAAATGACGCTCTGTTCTTCTTTAATTTCCGAGCCGATCGAGCGCGACAGATAACGAGTAAGATACTTGAGCGTATCCAAGAAAAAAATATTTATTTTGCAACTATGACACAATATTCTCACGAATTTGCGTGTGACGTTGCCTTTCCAGATGTAGATATAGAACACACACTAGGTTCTGTTATTTCAGGATCTGGACTTACACAATCACACATTGCAGAGACAGAGAAGTTTGCTCATGCAACCTATTTTCTCAATGGAGGGAGAGAAAAGCCATATGAAAAAGAAACAGATGTGCTACTCGAAAGTCGAAAAGATGTAGAAACACATGACCAGGCACCAAAGATGAGGGCAGAATCTATTGCCGATAAGGCAATAGAAGAGCTTGATAAAGGTCAAGATTTTATTTTTATTAATTTCGCTAATCCTGATATGGTTGGACATACAGGAAATGTCCCAGCTATCATTGAAGCTGTTGAGGAAACAGATAGGCAATGCAGGCGAGTTGTTGAACATCTTCTACGAAGAGGTGGTATTGCGTTTGTTACAGCTGATCACGGAAACGCAGAGGTGAATAAAGATGAAAATGGTAATCCACATACCTCACATACTACAAATCCTGTGCCGGCAATTGTGACTGACAAAGAGATATCTCTTCGAGAAGGGGGTGGTCTTTCAGATATTGCACCTACTATTTTTGAAATAATGAATCTTCAAAAACCACAGAATATGAAAGGGGAGAGTCTGTTGACTAAATAATATGATGTGTTAGTATAATATTTGATTCGTTCTTTGTCCTTTTTTTGTATCTCTTTTAGAAGGGGTTTCGTTAATGCATAACGGAATGTGTGTTGTTGTTATTGGAGAAATCACAGGAGATTTCGAGAGTATTTTACTGAATAACGAGGGGTGTACTCTCGTCGGATACCATGAATTTGTTGATAGGTATCGCAACGGAAATGTACTTATCAAGCAACCTCTGTCTAAGGAGCAGTGTTGTGAGTTGACGAGAGTGACTTATACCCGAAATATGATGTTGGTACTCTTGTCATTTTCGGCTGAAGAATGTCCTGATGCAATAGCTTTTGCAACAGGTAATCCGCGATGGCATGTTTGCATTGTGGATTCTGATTGTAGCTTTGATATGGGTCAGGCCATGATTACAGGAACACTGCATCCATTCGAAGAATGTGTTGCATCATAACTTTGTGCAACAAAAAGGAATACGATAAACACCTGAGTAACATCAGGTGTTTTTTTATACAAAATAGGGTACATTGATTTCTATGAATATTGCAGATGACATCATTTTAATAAATAAACCAAAGGGTATTACCTCGTTTGATTGTATTCGTAGACTCAGAAAACACACAGGTATACGGAAAATGGGACATGCTGGAACACTCGACCCACTTGCAACAGGACTTATGATTATTGGTATAAACAGGGGTACCAAAAAACTAAACGAGTATCTTAAATTACCCAAAACATATGAAGCGACAATTCTTCTCGGAAAGCAAACAGATTCGGGTGATCTTGATGGAGATGTTATTAAAGAAAATACCTTGAATAAAGAAGGTGTTGATGTAGAAAGAATAGAACAGATTATAATGAGTCTTGTTGGTATACAACAACTACCTGTACCCAAATATTCTGCTATAAAAAAAGATGGGAAACCGTTATATAAATATGCCCGTGAAGGGAAAAATGTTGATGTACCAGTAAAAGAAATGAAAGTGAATAATGCAGTAATCATTGATTACTCGTTCCCCTATATTAAAGTATTTTTCGATGTAGAGAGCGGAGTGTATATCCGCTCTCTTGTGGAAGAGTTTTCAAAAAGAATTAATATACCTTCAACACTTTCTGATCTCAGGAGAACACGCATAGGAGACTTTCTGTTAAAGGATGCACACGAACTCCCTATGATACAATAATTGTATTGTTTGATAATTAATACATCATGGATATAGAAGCACTGAAAAAAACAGCAACCTTTATGATGAGAAAAGAAAAGGGTATTTTAGCGGCTGATGAGAGTGAACGTACTGCTGGAAAAAGACTTAATCTTATTGGTGTTGAGAATACCAGTGAGAATCGTAGAAAATATAGAGACCTCTTTTTAAATACTGACGGGATTGAAGCTTATATAAGTGCTGTTATTTTACACGAAGAAACTCTTGATCAGAGCAATAACGAGGGGGTTCCTTTTGTAGATAGCCTCATCGGACGAGATATTGTTCCCGGAATAAAGGTGGATAAAAGTACCTATGATTTCGCTGGTTTTCCTGGAGAAAAAGTAACCGCAGGACTTGATGGATTACGTGAGCGACTACAGGTGTTTTATAAAAAAGGAGCTCGCTTTGCAAAATGGCGATCAGTAATAACTATCGGGGAAGGGATACCAACACCAGAATGTATCCATACTAATATAATCGATCTTGCTCAATATGCTCGCATATGTCAGGAAGAAGGTATTGTACCCATGGTGGAGCCTGAAGTGCTGCTCTCAGGTACACATACTATAGAAAAATCAGAGGAGATATTGCATGAAGTTATTTCGACATTATTTTACCAGCTTAAACGATATAAAGTTCAAGAAGAAGCTGTAATACTCAAAACAAGCATGGTGCTTCCAGGAAGTGAAAGCGGCCAGATGGTTGACAACGAAGAGGTTGGGGAAAGAACGGTTCGTGTGCTCAAGGATACAGTGCCTGAATATGTTCCTGGTATTGTTTTTCTATCGGGGGGACAACATCCGGTTCCTGCAACTGAACATCTTGATGCAATAACAAGCCTTGGACCATTTCCATGGGAGCTTGCTTTTTCATATGCTCGTGCATTACAAGGCCCATCACTCGAAATTTGGCAAGGGAAAGAGGAAAATATAGAAAAAGCACGAGATGAATTTATTAAACGACTTGAACTTGCTGTTGCTGCTGATATGGGTGTGTATACAAGAGAGCTTGAACAGATGCATCTTGATGAAGATTAGAGTCTTTCATCTGTGTCGATAATTCCATCTGCAACATGAATAAGCCTTTCTGATGCTTTACTGTATTCATTTTCATGGGTAATCATTACGATCGTTTGTCCTTGCTTATGAAGATCAGAGAGTAGTGAGATGACATTTGATGCAGACTCTGCGTCAAGATTTGCAGTTGGTTCATCAGCAAAAAGTATTTTAGGATCATGTGCAACAGCTCGAGAGATACTTACTCGCTGTTGTTCTCCTCCAGACATTTGGTTTGGTAAGTTGTGCGCTTTATCACCAATACCTACTTTTTGCAGATAATATGAGGCCTTTTCAAAGGCTATTTTTTTTGAAAGTCCTTGCATAATGAGGGGAACCATAACATTTTCAGCAGCTGTTAATTCTGGAATGAGAGCGTAGTCTTGAAAAATATATCCCATGTTTTGTAGACGATACGATACTCTTTTCTTGTATGTCATGTCTTTGGTTTGGTTACCGTCTATAATAACATCACCTGATGTTGGTCTATCGAGAAGACTCATTTGATACAGGAGAGTACTTTTTCCTGCACCAGATCGCCCCATGATTGATACAAATTCTTTTTCTTGTATAGAAAGATTAATACCTCGAAGTACTCGTGTTTCTATAGCTCCATTGGTGTATGTTTTATAAAGGTTTTTTATGATGATCATATTATTTTCTTCCAAGAATAGAATCGAGAGTGTTTTTTCTGATAATCATGCGAGACGGAAGGTACCCTGCGATTATTGTAATTATGATAAGGAGTAAGGCGCTACCAAGTGTTTCAAATAAAGGAGCAACAAGAATACCGTCGCTAAAGGTAAAATCGATAGGGTAGGTATTAAAGTAGGGAACAAGGAGGAGGTGAAGAATTCCAAAGCCTATTGAAGCTCCTATGATAGCGTAAAAAAATGATTGAAATACATAAGAAATTTCAATTGCACGACCACTAATTCCAATTCCTTTAAGAATCCCGATAAATTTTTGGCGAGTGAGTGCATTAATAAAAATAACAATAAAAACAGTTATTGAAGCAACCGCAAGACCAATATAACTAATGATGGTTCCAAGAAGTTTAAACGTTGATTTCATGTCTTTTAGGAATTTTGGCTGTGCTTCTTCAAAGGTTTGAACGTGAGCATCATCTTCGGGTACACCAGAAGCAATAAGGGCATTTTTAATGCTGTCTGGATTGGTTCCTTCCTCTAGGACGATGGATATTTCATTCACATTTGTTCTATCAATAAGGCTTTCAAATTGTTTCTCTGGGAAGAATACTCGTCTATCAATTTCATCAACTTTACTCTTGAGAATTCCTTTGACTGTGACTTCCCGTATTGCTCCGTTGATTCTAATTCGTACTTTCGAACCAACATAAGTGTCTTTCAGGGTTGTAAAAAGTTCTGATTCAAAATCAAGATAGCGATCTATAAGTAGAGCGCCAAGTAGGACACTGTCAAAATCATCAGCGTCAAGGTACTCTCCTTCAATAAGAAGTTCGTCAATGTGAGTCGTCTCTTTTTCTTGCTGAGGATTAATACCAGCGAAAGAAGTTGTCACTTCTTCTGGTATTTCATTTTCGTCTATTCTTGTTTTGTAATTAGACTCAACGGTACCACTTGTTGTGTATCGTGGACTTAGGCTTTTAACTTCTGGGATTGACCGAACAATATTTATTATTTCAGTACTATTTTCTATAAAATGTTTTTCTCGGGGAGTAGTAATAATAATATCTCCTGTATAACGATTTTGAGTATTTTCAATAGCTCCTTGTAAGAGACCAATTAGAATACCAGTAATCACCACGAGATTGAGGAAGGTAAGAATCATTATTGAAATGATAAGACCAGTAGTCCAGAAACTCGATCGACGTATTTGTCGTACTGCTAGAAAAAAACCAACACGAATATCAGAAAATGACATATTATCTTTCTGGATTTAATAAGATAATATTATTTTCAGAAAGCCCTTCTAGAATTTCTACATTCCCGTGTGAATCAAATGCACCTGTTACAATTTGGACTTTTTCGTCTCGATTTTCTTTACGAAGATACACAAAAGATGAGTTATCTTCAGTGATAATAGCTCGTCTTGGTATTAGTAGGACATCCTCTCGTTTGTCTGTGATGATAGAAACATCAGCTGTCATACCTGAGCGAATTCGGGTGTCCGTTTTGTCAAAATAGAATGTTGTTTTATATGTTGAAATCCCATCACGTATTGTTTCAACAGGATCAATGGCAACAATATGTGCTGAAAAAATCACATCATCACCATAGGCATCAAAGATGAGTGTGGCAGACTGGCCAGTTTCAACCTTAGAAATGTATACCTCTGGTACATAGCTTTCTAACTTTAATCCTTCAGAGCTAATCATTGATACTATTTCTTTTCCCGCTGTGGTAATTTCTCCTACCTGTGCTTCTTGTTGGGTAATGATTCCATCAAAAGGTGCAATAATTGTTGTTTTAGAAAGTGCGATTTTATAACTTTCTACCTCTGCTTGCGCTCGTATAACGTTATTTTCTTGGAGAGGTATTTTTGCGGTGACATTTTGTAACAATTCTTCAGATGAAATAACCGCTGAAAGAGCTGACTGGACACTTGAACGAGCAGTTGCGATGTCTGTCTTGTAGAGAGCTTTGTCGGTATCGGATAAATATTTTTCTGCATGATCTGAATTTATGGCATCAGTGAGTAAATCAAGAAAAGATATTGTTGTGTAGATATAAGATTTAGTTTGTAAAATATTCTCTTGAGAAAAAGATGCTGGAGAAAGGGTGCGTAAAAAAACAGACCATGCATTAAAATTTTTTTGTAGAGCAACTCGTTCGTCGTTGATATTATCTCGTGCATCTAAATTACCGAAGGCATATGAGACATCAGGATTAGCTGCTTGTGGATTATCAAAGAATTGATCCGTGTTATTACGAATAGCGTTATCGGTTGTAACATAAGCATCTTGCAGGGTGGCGATAATAGATTTTCTTGTATTATTTAGTTCAGTACTATCACTACCAACAGACAGGTCACTAAGAGTTGTTATTTCTGATTGAAGTTCTGCTTCTGCTTTCGCAAGGTTTGATTTAACACTTGCATCATCAAGTTCAACGAGTATGTCACCTTTCAGTACTGTGTCGCCAATTTCAGCATTGACGCGTGTAATTGTGCCACTTGTTTCGAATCCAAGGTGTGCATCTCGTATAGGAACTACCTTTCCAGATATTTCCACTGTTTGTTCAAAATAACCCCTTGTGGCACTTGTATAAGTGTCTTTATTATTTTGTGAACGTATAAAACTAATAATAAAAAAAGATCCTCCTGTAATAACAAGGATACTAACAAAAATAAAAAATAGTTTTTTTCTCATTCATTATATAATAACAGTTTTTTAAAAAACCCACAGCATTGTCGCAGTGGGTTATGGGATTATTTATGTTTGAGAGTATAGTTTTCTTGAAGGTGTATTGCATCTTTACGTATTCCTTCAAGGAGTCGCGACTCCATGCTGTCCGGATCAACTTCTTGCATTTTCTCCTCAATAAATCCAATAATGGTAGCAAGGCTTGCGAAATAATCTCCTGTCTTCATATGAAAATCACGTCTCGTGCTGTCATCTTTATTCATCTTGTCTCGTAGTCGACGAGCGGTGAGACGTATTGAATATGTTCTAAGTTGTTTTCGGATAGCCATGTGAATGTAAATAAAATTAACCCTTTATAAATTGTAGCACACAGGAATACTTTTATAGGAGTCCTTTGTGACGATAACGTGATCAATAAGATCGATACCGAGGTGTGTACCTGCCTGAACAAGTTGTTCAGTAATAGTGATATCTGCCTCGGAAGGTTCTATATTACCAGATGGATGATTATGCACAAGAATAACTGCCGCAGCCGCGTATTCAACAGCAGGACGAAATACTTCCCGTGGATGGATAATGCTCGAATCAATTGTACCAATGGAGATTACTTCGTCATGAATAACTTTGTAATGACTGTTGAGATAGAGACCCCTGAGATACTCTTTTGAGAGATCGTGCATGTCTGTGGTGTGCTTGAAAACATCTTTTGCTGTTCTAATAACAGGAGCAGTTACCTGGTCATGAGAGAAAAAACGACGAGCGAGTTCTCCGCAGGCAACAATTTGACTTGCTTTTCCAAGGGGAATTGAGAGGTCTCTTGAGAGATTCTCCACACTTTTTTGACTAAAAAGACTTCGCTGGCCATATTCTTTTAGAATTCGTTTACTCATAGCGAGTACTTCTTCTTTTTTTGTTCCAGTTCCGAGTACAATAGCGAGAAGCTCATGTACGGAAAGGGACTGGGGACCATGAGAAGCGAGTTTCTCACGAGGTTTCTCTTCACGAGGAAGGTCACGAATTTTCAATATGTACCGAGAGTCATTTGCATCAAGTATAAGTGATTTACGCTTTAGAAAATATTGAGATTCCATTATGTTGTGTAGTGTAACAAAGGATGAGTTCTTTTACACTGTGGACATTAATCAAACATTTCAGCAAGATACTTGTCGATGTCACGTTGATCCATGTCATAGAAATACAAATCATTTCTATGAAGGTGTTTTGCCAGATCTCGACCAACAAAACGCCAATGCCACGGTTCATGTATATAATAGTTATTATTTTCAGGGTAGGAGAGGGTAAAACCATACTTGTAGGCATTTTCATCCATCCATGTGTAAGCTTCAGTCTCACCAAAATTCTCATACGAAGATCCCAGTTCTTTTGTTGATAAATCTATTGCAGTACCAAGTTGATGCTCCGAGTACCCTTGGTCAGCTGAAAAAGTGTTTGCTCCTGATCCGTAAGTGACGGTATAGCCTGTTTTTAGGGTATTCTGCGTATCAAATGATCGAAACGCTGAGATGATTTGTAAATCAATCCCATCATTTTCAGCCTCTTCGAACATATCTTCGAGGAAAGAACGGACATCACCGTGAATATATTGTTCTTGGCTGCGACTATCTTCAATGTAGTCATCATCAATCTTTTTTAAGTCCGCAGGTTGATAGTGTTCGTTGAGGAAATATATCTTTGAGTATTTTTGGAGAAGCTCTTCATCAGTATTTTGTATTTTAACGATTGTTCCAAGAACATCCTCAGCATCTTCAAGACGGTCTTCTATCTCATCATTTCTTTCTCGTTCTCTGTTAAAGGCCTCACTTAGTAGAGTATATTCTTGTTCTTGTTGTGCTAGTGACGTTTCAAGTTCTTCGTTTTTTGTAGAAAGATCGCTAATAGTTACACGTTGTTTTGTGTGTGTTGTGTAGAAAAAATAACTTTCTATAGCTATTGTGATAACAAGAAGCACAGCAATAGCTAATGTTGTTGTTGATTTATTATTCATGGTTATAGTGCTGATAGTACCATATAAAAACCCCGTCTTACAGAGACGGGGTCAAAGGATGAGTATTTTCTAAGAAGGAAAACTTACGTCAAAAAGCTTGTTGACAGCTCTCTCGATGAAAGTCAAGATGCTCTCAGTTTCCATATTCCATTTAATCTGGAGATTCCTTTGTATTTTCTGGATGATGTTAGCATCAGCTTCTTTCCCGCTGTAGAGGGCAAGAATAAGATCAAAAATATATTCACCTGTAACTCTGCGCTTCTTAAAGAACAAGAGGTGGTAAGGAACACTTTGACGTCCTATCTGTAACATGTCTTTTCTCTCCTTATAATTTGTCTAATCTTTCTATAAAATTTCTGGAAGAACTCCTTTTCTTTGAAGGACGAACGTAATACATGGTAGATATGATCATGCAAATCGTGAGTAACACTAGTACATAGTCAGAAAATAAGTATCTGAACACAATGCAGCCTCCTTGATGTTTAATATCTGATTCTATATAAGCATATAAAGGTGGTAATATCAATATTGGAATGTGTCATCTTTCCGTTCCACCTGTTCCTCAAATGTCATTTTTGTGTAGTTTCTATCGTCGAGACCTTTCATCCGATAGATTTGATTTGTTGATATTTTCATACCATTTTCCTGATTTAGTCCGAGCTTATCTACTGTTTCGTGTACAGATTTCCAATTTGAACCCTCTATTTCAAGATAGGGCTCGAGAAGTGGCCATGTATCTATATCACATTCAACTCCATCAAGAATGTATCGAGTGCGCTTATTCTCCTGATACATTTTCTCGATAAGTCCCGCCTTAAGGAGAATGTCGCGTGTTGCATCAAAGTCACTTACGATTACTTCTCTTTCATACATACCATCATCACCATCGAGTTTGTCACGAACATTATTACCCAGTCGTTGTTTAAATGTCAGGGTAATCTGGTCTCCTTCATCACGAAGCCGTACCCATGCAGCTTTCTTATCAAGTGAAAAATCGTTTTGATCAAATACTATTCGTCGATAGTGAAAATCGCCGACTTTTTGTGCTCCGAGTTTGATAAATTTCTTTTCTATTTCGTTTGTATCTATATCTATAAAAGTAAGTTCAATTTCTTCCATGGGAGACATAATAACAAATTTAAGATAGCAAACGAGGGTGTATATATTTGCATGATATGATGTGAACAATATATGACTCAAAAAGAAGCTCTTGATTTGCTCAAATTAGGGAAGAATATTTTCCTTACTGGTCCTGCTGGAAGTGGAAAAACATACCTTCTTAATCAGTATATTGATTATCTACGTATGCATGGTGTGGCAGTTGCAGTGACCGCTTCAACTGGTATTGCTGCAACTCATCTTGGAGGGCAGACAATTCACTCATGGTGTGGAATGGGTGTAAAAGATGTTCTTGCTGATGATGAAATTGAAAAAATTCTCCAAAGGAAACATATTCGACAGAACATAAAAAAAGCGAAAGTATTAATCATTGATGAGGTTTCAATGTTGCATGCTCATCAACTTGATATAATCGACCGCATACTCAGGCATGGAATTGATTTCACTCAGAGGTTTGGGGGATTACAAGTTGTGCTCTGCGGAGATTTTTTCCAGTTGCCACCAGTTGCAAAGGATATTGTAGATAAACGGTTTGCATACGAATCATCTGCTTGGGAGGAGGGAGAATTTCAGGTGTGTTATCTTGAAGAGCAACATAGGCAGATAGCTGGAGAAATGTCTTCTATATTAAACACAATTCGTCTTGGTCAGGCTGGAGAGAATGTTAAGGTACCGTTACGAACGCGATATAAGAAAAATCCAGAAGGAAATACGAAAGCAACAAAATTATATACTAAAAATATTAGTGTTGATTCTATAAACAATACAGAGTTGGAAAAAATTCCTGGTGAATCAAAGATTTTTTTCATGACAACACATGGATTTTCAAAAATTGTTGATATCCTAAAACGAAGCTGTCTTGCACCAGAAGAGTTGCATCTTAAAGAGGGTGCGGAGGTGATGTTTATTAAAAATTCCCGAGAAGGGAAGTATGTCAATGGAACACGAGGTATCATTGATGGTTTTGAAACAAAAACGGGATATCCGATTGTGAAAACGTATGATGGCGCAAGAATAATTGTTGAACCTGATGAATGGCAATTAGAAGATGGGGATTCGATAAAAGCTCGTCTTGTGCAAATACCGCTTCGTCTTGCTTGGGCAGTTACTATTCATAAGAGTCAAGGAATGACGCTTGATAATGCTGAAATTGACTTATCAGATGCTTTTGAACCGGGTATGGGATATGTAGCACTTTCTCGTGTACGAACATTATCAGGATTGAAACTTATGGGTCTCAATGACATGGCACTCCAGGTTGATTCTAAGATATTAGATCATGATAAGAAATTTAAAGAGTGGTCCAATAGGGCGCGAGAGGTTATTTTATCTTTTTCAACTAAAGACAAGAGAGAGGCTCAGACAAAAGTTTTGCAAACACGTTTTGAAGGAGTTGTTGGTGATTGGAAAAAGGAAGAAAGAAAATCAACTACCATAAAAACAGCTGAATGTGTTCCAACGGTCTATTCTCTTGAAGCGTTAGCAAAACAGAGGAATCTTACTGTGGCTACTGTGTTAACTCACCTCGAAAAATTAAAGGAAGAAGGAAATTTACCGAATATAGACCATCTCCTACCATCTCAAAAAAATAGTGAGGATATAAAAAAAGAATTCCTGAAATCAAAAGACAATAAACTTAGTCCTATTCATAAAAAATTAAAAGGAAAATATTCTTTTGAAGACTTAAGGTTAGTTAGGTTGACCCTATAGAAAGTGCACTAATGGGCACGCTTTCTGCTCCAAGTACTCAAAGACATTCGAACTTGTTTATATAAAAAGCACCTGGTTAGGGTGCTTTAATTTTGTACTTATTATTTAATCTCCTTCAGGAGTTTGTTTATATCCTGTCTTAAATCAACCAGAACGCTTCTTAATTCATTCTTTTCTGCCGAAGTAGCTGTTGCTAGATGAGGTCGGAATTTCCTATTGAGAAAACCTTTAAAGTGGGCAACTTTCATTACCACACTCTTTACGCTTGGTAACCGTTTTGGATTTCGTGGCTTTTTCTTGCCAGTAAGTTCTGCATTGCTTCTGACCAGAGTCGACAAGTCCTGTTCGGACAGTTTATGTTGGGTAACAGCTTTTGCATACCTTATCTGATCTCTAGCATTTGGTAAAGAGGCGATTATTCCAATGTGAGTTATGCCCACCTCTCCACTAAAGAACATTTCTTGCACTTTCTCAGGGACACTAAGTATCTTAAGGCGCTTCATGACAAAATCTGTTGATTTGCCTATTTTCTTTGCCACTGTACCTGGAGACATCTTAAAGTCTTTACACAAACGTAGTATTGCACGAGCCTCCTCGAATGGCATAAGGTCTTGTTGATGTAGGTTTTCACATAGAGAAATGATCAATACTTGATCATCTTTTACAGATTCCTCTATTACGATTGCAGGAATTTCTTGTAAATGTCTTTTTTGAGCAGACTTGAATCTTCGGGAACCTATAATCAACTCATACTTTGAGTTATTTATCGGCCTAACAATGACTGGATATATTTGTCCAATCTCTCCTTCAGAATCAGCAAGTTCCTTAAGTTTTTCATCATCGCAATACACTCTGGGATTCAATGGAGAAATAATAATTTGGTTCATGGGTATACTGAGCACACCCCTTTCTGCCAGTGCCGTACTCATATACTACCTTCCTTTCTTTTTTCTTCGTATAGACTTAAGTTTTTTGTAACGTTCATCAATTTCTCGGACGTCTTTATCTGTTAGCTTGTTTAACCAAGCTTTTGAAGACCATCTAAGGCAATGCTCTCGGTATCTTAGACCCGCGGCTTCTACGGCACGATCCCAACTTTCGAAATGCTTTATTGCAGCACCGATAAGATCGGCTCTTTTTCTCTGAGTATTTTTTAAGCTCAGGCGTACGCCAGATTCCGCCAACCGTTTTATCTCTTCAATAACACGATCGGGTGTCCAGTAGTTCATTCTGATAGCTCGTATTTTCTCGTAATTAAGTCCAACTGACTCAATTGTCTTTCTCCAGCTACCAAACTTTTTTCGACCGGAGGATACCAATGACGCATATCCATGAGTAGTTAAAAAATAACCGAAAATAGGAATTCCAAGATTGTGTAATCTTAGTATTTCTGTCTGTATATCTTTCTTAGTCCAAACAACTCTTGGATCGATCTCGTCGTAATCTATGCCGAGTTGTTCTATAACCTTTTTCCACCCACCCAATCCGAAGTGTCGCCTAACTGCCTTATATAGGCGACCATCCTCTATGGAAACAGCGTAACCATTCATTGGTAAAGAATTTTTATACCTCTTAAAAGCTTCAGCTATTATCAATTCTTTTGTCCAAAACTGGTGTGTTTTTACAGAAATATTCTCATAGTCAAAACCGGCAGCTTCCACAGCTTTTCTCCAGCTGCCAAACCTTTTAACACATAGAGCATAGAAGGCCGGATGTTTGGTTTGTGCATGATTTGAGTTTATTTTACCCTCTTCTTTGTATATTTTACGCAACTCATTAAGTATAAACTTGTCACTGTACTTCTTAGGCCTCTTATATTCACTTTTCAGTTTGTCATAGTCAAAACCGGCAGCTTCCACAGCTTTTCTCCAGCTGCCAAAATATTTCATTCCAGCCTGATACAACTTACCTTGATGTACTTGGACATAGCCAGAATTTATTTTTTGTCCTTGTTTATGTCGTCCGATGATTAAATCTCGGACCTTCTTCTTGTTCCAAGATTTTACCATTAGACTAACCTTTCTTTTGGTTGATATAGAGATTTCAATGTTCTAGATTCTTTTCGTATATAATCAGAGATTTTAACAAAAGTCAAGATTTCGTAATCCTCCAATAGCTTGGAAACACCCCACAAGGTAATATCCAATGCGGGTCAAAAATAAAATAGCTTAAATAAAGGGTCAAATTAGTTGCTCCGCTGGTTGGATACATTTAGAACTCTTAATTGGTCCAAAATCCAACAGGAGTTAACTTATCTAAGTCCTTACTGGAAAGAAAACCTACGAACAGCTTAAAGGTACGCCTGGCATATCACGATGAGACATAATGTATCGAACTTTATTGTGCTTATCCCGCTCCTCTTCAGGAAGTCTCACAACGATCATTTCGTCCTTAAGCTGAAGACTGAGCAAGTACACTACAATCTCTTCGCAAAGTAAAACAATCTGTTTCCAGATAACATCACACAACTGTGGTATCTCCATACCTTCAACTTTTGGAAATACAACGTGTACTCGATATTGGTTATCGATTTGATATGACGCATCTGGTAATGACCATCCCATATGTTCAATCTCTTTCCGCATATTTCTAAAAGCACTGTACCAAGCAGATTTATGATTTTTTATAAACGATGCCAAGTTTGTAAACCGCTCATCATCCTTATCAATTGGGAACTTTTCTGCTCCTTTTTTAAATTTAGCTTCTTCGTCAGCAAACATAAATTCGATATTGTATCCCATCATTCTTGCGTGTGAATTAAGACAACGAGTTACCATCATTCCACGTATGAAAACGTCTTTGAAAAGCAAATTTAATTCATCGTCAATAGGATCAGTAACCGTTATCTGAGAACCTGAAAAAACCGCATCTTTTTTATTCTCAACATCTTCCTGATGCTGTTGTATCAGTTGCTTACACCTATCAATTGCGATCTTCATTTCTGTCAGATTTTGCAATATCGGGCTAAAACTTTTGTCGAATGCATTCCTTTGTTCTTTATCACGAATAGCACAATCACGGATACCACCAATGCCAAAAATTAGGCGATGTACATAATCGTCTTCTGTTTTGTACGCTCGTTTAAGCATTCCCACTGGTCGTTGAGTGTTCATATGGCATTTTTTGAATTTTTTTCCACTACCACAAGGGCACGGATCGTTTCTTCCTACTTTAACTTTTTTCATCTTATCAATAGCCTACATATGATGTAAACTAAAGTAAAGAATAATTATGGTAGATGTCACAAAAAAGAAAAGCCTCCCTTGGATCGATGATCCTAGAAAAGGTGTCTATATCGATGATGGTGCACTTTTTGTTTTGCACTTAATCGCTAATGGATTTCTTGCTCGTATTGGTTCTGATAATTTTGCGTTGTCGATGCGGACACCTATCGAATGGAGTCACGAGGAGATGCTTAAATTTTTGATCAAGGTAGCAGAAGAATATGATTTTGAGCTTTCTGACTTTTCTACAATGACTTACGCCTTTACTGAGGATTATGAAAAAGATTTATTTGATCCCAAAACTAATACAATACTCCCTGAATACGAGGATGTTTTTCAAAAGTACCTGAAAGAGGTAGATGAGTTTGAAAAATACAAAAAAGATAATGGGCTGGAGGATAACGGTCCTTTACCGCCTACAAAGGGTAAGACATTTTATATACCACCACAGCTTCCTAAGGTATACGAAGGTGGTTATAAGTGGGCACTTGATCAAATTGAAGATAATACTGAAAAAGGAAAGATTTTTAAAAGAATTTTTGACGATCAGTTTGGATTAGAAGATTTAGAGCAAATTTTTAAAATGAACCACGTTATATTGGCGTGGAATGAACCAGAAGACTCTGATAATTTTTATCAAAAGCAAATAACTGATTCGATCATTCGTTGGACCTCTTTCAGTGTTGATCCACCAGAGAAAATAAGGAAGCAGATGCTTAAAGATGTTAATGCTTACTTGAAACTATTTATGACTGATAAGCTCAGTCCAAATAAAGGCAGTAGAAGGGCTCGAGGTGCGTCTGTTATGGAAAGTAGAAACATATATACCTTTAAGAAGCATAAGGAAATTCTTCTTGAGTACTTGGTTGATATGAAAAATCAGTTTGGAAATGATCTGGTATTTACTGATCCTTTCGATGAGTATCCGCTTGAGTCAGATACCGATACAGAGGAAGTAAAAGAACGATATAAAAATAGAAAGTTTCTTTTTCTCCATACACTTTTTGCTTTTGAGTATCTAGGGTGTATAAGAATCCGAGGTCTTGGCAGTAACTGGGATTGGCGTCGTGATGATCCTACACAATACGAAGTTGGCTTAACCTTGCTCGATCTACAAAAGGCAGTTGATCCTGTAGCTGGCAATCAATCAGTAAAGTCTATCGATCCAACTGTAGTTATAGAACAAGGCAAGGGTTACATAAAGCTCCATAAGAATGGTCAAAAAATACCAATCGGCACAATTGGCAGTAGAAAGTTTCGACTAGTTAATATCCTCATTGATCCATTAGGGACTGCTCGAACCGTAGATAGTATTTTTGATGCTATCAAATTGGACCGAGATGACTCCGATTCTAGGCTCAGAGATCCATATTTAGCGAAACAAAGGAAGATTGAAATTATTAACTTCACCTTAAAAGAGCTACAGAAGACCAAAGGTTTGAAAGGAAAAGTATCAATCAAATACCTCAAAGATAATCAAAGTGCCTACCTTGAACTAACTGTCTAAGAGGGTTTAAAAACATATTTAAAAAATAGTTTGGAGGTTGTAATCAAAACGGCCTTATTTTTGTTTACTTTTCTTGCCTATTAGACAAGAAAAACCCTCTCAAACCCTCTACTGATCTTGAAGTTGGAGGGTTTATTACATTTGGTATGTGCAAACGAATCAAGAAAAAGAAATTACTGAAGTGAACCAGAGCGACGATAATCTCATTGGTTTCTTTTCGATTTTGATGCAGGTCGATAAAAGAATTAATCCTCATAACTATACCGATGAATCGGAAGAAGATGATTGATACCATAATCCTAACAATCCCGAGAGAACAGATCAGAATGCTTAGTCCAGACGGCCGGTATATTCCAGCTTGGGATCTACATAGTAAAACAAGCAATTACACAAAATATGTTAAGAACCCGACTCCATATGATCGCAAGAATGAAATATATAGACCACGACTGACAGGAGTGAAAAGAAGAGTTCGTGGAAATTTCTACAGCTCATTTCTTAAAATTGAGTTTTCAGTACCCAAGCTCATATTCGGAAATAACTTAAACGAACTTGGTGAATCAGACTTCTCGAAAGTGCTCAGCACTCTCAAGGAACGACTAATTGAAGTAGGAGTCTTAATTTCTGATAAAGACATACGGCAAGCTACCGTCTCGACTGTTCACTTTGGAAAAAACATTGAGCTTCGTGATGGGTATACGGCTTCTTTTGTCACAAAAGAGCTATCTAAGATCAATATCAACAAAAAATTTGATCTAAGCAAAACTAGTTTCAGAAATGATGGCCAGTCCTTGCAGGGGTATACGATGGCACATTCAGTTGTCTTTTATGACAAGGTGTCTGACTTAGGAAAGAGTAAAAAGAGAGCTATCGACAAAGACCAAGTTCCAAATCAGTTGAGTCTCTTCTCTGACATTAAAGCAAACACACCAAGTCTTGAGATTCTAAGATTTGAGGTCCGCTTGTGTCAGAAACAAAAGCTTAAAGGTGTCTTACGAAAAATTGGTTTCGAAAAAGATCCAACTTTTGAATACATTTTTAAAGCTGAGTTATGGAAGAAGGTGCTCCATTTTTATTGGGATCAAATGATCAGGAACGAAAACTTGTTTCTTTTCAGTAACAAAACTGAACCTAAGGAACTATTGCAGGACCTACTTAAAAAGTACCCGAACTCAAAAGCAAAAGAATACATATTTCTCGTTGGGCTTGATGCTTTATGCAAAAGCAAAGGCGGAATTAGAGATCTGAGATCAATTTTAGAAACAAAAGTCAGTCAACGAAGTTGGTACAGGATCAATGATGGAATCAAAAGGCTTAATAAGGCCACTAGCAAAAGGAAGGTCTCTGACTGGGTTAAGCAAGTTGAGGACAGTTTGAACGAGTTCAAGCCGTATCGCATAAAACCAAAACCACCCTAAAAGCCAGACCTCATTCTTATTAAAAATTAACCACCTTAAATATGGCATTACGTAAAAACTATTTCGAAAAGTGTAAGCAAGACTCACCGATTGTCTATGTAATAACAGCAGAGATGGTCCAAAATCTTGCAGAAGCAAACCTCGATAGAAAACTGACAGAAAAAGAGATCGAAAGACTTCATTACTCAATGCTTGAAGCTGACAAACCTAGCTGGCATTTGATGGAGTTTATGATCGCTTCTGCAGAGGATGCGATGGATGAAGAAAATAACGATTGGTCAGGTATAGATGAACTGTACGAGAATCGTAAACATTCGTACTGGCTTGGAGATTATTCAATAGGTAACGAAAAATAAAACTATGAAAAAGAACAATAAAAATAAAGGTGCTGTAGAACGAAATATATCAAGCAGAATAAAAGATATTTTTAGAGATTATGAAAGACAAAAACTTTCTGAATCGATCAAGCAGGGCCTAAGGATGAAAAGGATTCGTGAGTTTGAGTTTCAATTCGGTCTTGCAAAACACGATGAATTACCCCAAGAGTTTGTAGATCGAGTTAAGAAGTATAAAGCTATACTTAAAGATGTTGAAAAATCTACGGTCGAAGAAGCTCTCGATAACTTTAAGCGAGATATGTATCCGCATACAGAACTAATTGTATGGGAATGTATAGCAAAACATTATCAGAAAATAGCAACGGCTAATCCAGATCTAACACCACAGGAGAAGAAAGATCTCTTCACCGAAGCGTTAATTCACACCTTGGGATAGCTGATTTGTCTTGTAAAGCATTGTCAAGTATAATAACATTAAGCCTATGAAAAACGAGGAGGAATTTTACACCGCCGAGGAGTTGGCTCAAAAACTCAAGGTCAATATTATGACTATCTACCGCTATATTAAAGCTGGCAAGATAAAGGCGTATAAATTTGGTAAAGAGTACAGGGTCGAGCTGAAGGATTTCGAAGCATTTCTCAAAAAGCACCAATCAAACAAGTAATATGAAATTATCAAAAATAATAGATAACAATAGGAAAACCTTACTCGACACTTTTGTCGATGTAAGTGAAAAGCATAAAGAACTCTCTATAGCTACTGGCTACTGGGATCTCGAAGGAATGAGAATGCTTCTTCCTCAATTAAGAAACTACGAAAAAATTAGACTCCTAATTGGTCGAGAACCTCTAATTCCTCGACACCAACTTGAGCAACCTGAACCAGATTATCCTGATCAAGACTTTAAATTTGATTTAACTCATATCAAACCAGAATCTGAACTCAAGGATCTTGTAACAGAGATCAAACAATGGATTGAATCTGGCAAACTAGAAGTCCGTGTTTACCGCAAAAACTTCTTGCACGCCAAATGTTTTATCTTCGGATCATATGATTCTGATGAAGCTATTGGAATTATTGGATCTTCAAACTTTACAAAGAATGGTCTGACTCATAATACCGAACTCAATGCCTTAGAATCAGATCATCGTGTAGTTGTTTTTGAGCCTAAGAATAAAGAACAAGAAGTTGGCCACTTGTACTGGTTCGATAGTTTTTGGAATGACGAAGGAACTGAGAAGTGGAACGAGCAATTTGGATCAATTCTTGAATCATCACCTGTTGGCGATAAGCTTTTCAGTCCATATGAGACGTACATAAAGACTCTTTATGAGTTATACAAAGAAGAGATCATTGATGATGAGCTAGTGGTTAATGAAAGCGATAACGGCAGAACTCTTTTTGATTTCCAACACAAGAATACTCAGGCTCTTCTTAGAAGACTCAGAAAGTATAAAGTAGCGATGCTTTCGGACTCTGTTGGTCTTGGTAAAACTCTGACTGCTATCAATGTGATCAAGCAGTATTTAGAAGACGAAGAAGGTAAAAAACGAGTTGAGATTATCTGTCCTAAATCTTTGGTCCAACAATGGGAAAAGGAAATGGCTACTGAGGGTATTTATAATCACACTCCTATCACTCTTCAGAACCCTAACGAAATTGAGAAAAAGCGAGAGCTTGATGCAATTGCAAGTGTTACTTTGTTTGTGATCGATGAATCTCACAACCTTCGACAAACCAATGGAAAGCGTTTCAAGCAAGTACTTGACTGGGTACGAGAAAATCCAAAAGCTCACGTCCTATTACTTACCGCTACTCCGATCAATAATCAGTTAAGTGATCTCACTAACCAGATTCTACTTGGAACTGGTGGTGATGCTGACGGTCTAAGATTGACTGTTGCTGATGAGAATAATCAGACTGAACAAAGAAACTTTTATCAGATCGTTGAAAACCTCAGAAAGAAGATTAATCAGGACCTTAAGCGAGATGGAAAAATAGACTATAACCACATTAAACAAGTGATGACTCCGATCATCAGAACATTTGTGGTCCGACGTACTCGACAAGGAATTGAACAAGAATATGGGTATTTGATGATCAATGGAGAAAAGAAAGTTTTTCCTGTAGTAGTGCCTGAGGTTCTGGAATACGTACTTGATAACAAGCTTGTTAAGGAGCTTCGATCAGTTACCTCTGAATCGATTCCGCTTGATGAAATATACGAGCTTGATCCTGAGCAAGTAGTTGAGAAATGTAAGGATCTTAAGCACCCACTAGATCAAATTTCTAATGTATCTAAGAAGTTAGATAAAGAAAAATTGGATGGCGAAAATCCAATGTATTTCGTATTTCAACTTATATTAATGCTTGGGTTCATTCCATACCGATGGATGATGTATAAGGCTGATTATTATGGGAAGACACGAGATGAAATCAAAGAATTAAAAATTAGTTCAGATAAAAGCAAGAAGCTACTGCTCCAGCTTGGTATTTTTGGAATCCTGCGGACTGTATTCCTAAAGCGTATGGAGTCTTCAGTAAGTGCCTTAGCTTCTTCTCTTGAAACGTATTCACGCAAATTAGATCTCTTTGAACAAGGAATTAATGAAGGAAGGATTGTATCAATGGATGATCTTGATGCTCTTGAATCAAGTCTTGGAGATGAGGATGTTGAAGTTGATGAAAAAGCTCTTGAAGAACACACTCTTGATGAAGTTGATGATAAAAGCTACGAGCTAGAGTCACTTAAGAAAGATATTCAACGAGAAAAACAATTAGTGTCTTTAATTGCCGCTCAACTTGAAATTCTAAATAAAGACGACTCCAAGATTAAATGTTTTGCTGATCAGCTCAATACTCTGCGGAAGCGGGATCCAAATCAAAAGGTACTTGTGTTCTCGTACTTTGCAGACACCATTAAATACCTCGAAGAGAATATTGGTAAATATTGTGATTTTCTTACCGAAGAAAACACTGGTTTTGTTTCCTCAAAAAACAAAGGAGACTCTGAAAATATGGCTTCTCGTTTTTCTCCTAAATCTAAAAAATATCAACTCAAAGATGGAGAAACTGAACTTCAGTATCTATTTTCAACTGATGTATTGTCTGAGGGCCAAAACCTTCAAGATTCAGGTGTTCTAGTCAATTACGATCTGCACTGGAATCCTGTGCGTATGATTCAAAGAAATGGTCGTGTAAACCGTCTTGGATCTGAATTTGAAGAGGTATATATCTACAATATGAAGCCAGAGCAAAAGCTCGATACCTATCTTGAATTGGTAAAAAGACTTGAAGGAAAGATCAATTTGATCAGAAATACTGTAGGTACTGATACACCAGTGCTTGATGAACCAGAAAACCCTATTGAGTACACTGACTCAGTAACAGATATTTATAGCTCCGATGTTGAAACCAGATTGAAGGCTCTACAAGACGCTGAAAAAGCTTCAGACTTCTTGCTTTCAGAAGATGAGTTTGTGGTTGATTTGAAAAAGTTTAACTCAAACGAAAGCTATCCAAAGGAATATAAAGAGAAGATCTATCAGATGTCAGATGGTAAATGGGCTGTATGTCCAAAACAAGAAGCTAGAGGCCAAGAACGGCCTGAGGTCTTCGGTCTCGCACGACTCTATTCAGAAGCAGAATCAGATCCTATTGGTTATCAGTTCGCAAAAATAGATCGCACTGGTTCACAAATTCAAGCAGTCTCTCAACTGCAAGCTCTTGAGTGGCTGAGGACTACACCAGAGGATAATGATCGAGTAATGGATAAAATCACTGCTGATAAAGTGGCTGTAAAGGATCAGTTGGAATCTAAAGTTATTCAATACTTTGGACAAGAAGAAACAGGATCTCTAATTGGACAAGAAAATAATATCCTTAGACTGCTTTATGAAAATGGCTACGCTCAAGAAGAGATTGATCTGGTCCGAGACGTGTTTAAGACGACAAATATATTCTACAAACGTGAAGTAGATAAGTTGAAGCGGAATGTAATGCGACAGAAAAATAAAGGTGAAATGTATCAGGATGATCTGCGAGAGCTTGTAAAACTAGCTAAGGAAATTGATAAGAATACGAGTGATGAAGAATCATTAACACCCAAGAAAGTTGAAAGTGTATTGTTTTATGTAAATCGAAATGAGTAATCAAGTATTAGACAAAATTAAAGATATTCAAAAAGAACTCAATGAGCTTGAGGTTAAAAAAGACCTGCCTCAATCACAAAGAGTAATTGCTTCAATTGTCAGACTTCTTGATGATTCTGTTTCCGTTGATGATCAATCTCTCTTTCAGCTTTTTACTGATAGTGATGGAAAGATCAGGGCTAATGCTTCTTGGTTCTATGAAGACTCAGTAATGACTGACAGAAAAGCAACATATAAAGTACACCCTCAAAACAACCTGAATCTTGATATTAAGCTCTACGGTATTACTAAGCCTTCAAAGCGAACGATTGCTTGGGTACAGTCACTAACACCAAACTTTGAAGACGAGCCTTTCAACAAAAACTTCAATGTTGGAATTGATTTTATTGTCCCAAAGAGTGCTGATCGGATCATTGTGGTCCTAAGTAATAACTGGGTTATCCGAACGCTTGAACTTAAAGGCAGGCTTACTGTTACGTTTCAAGAAATCCTTGCACGTTGGGCTGAAATAAAAAACTTCGATAACAAAACTGAGCTTCATAATATCCTCTGGGAAAGCTTTGATATTCAGCCTCTCAACAAGAAGTTTTACTCTGGTATTAGTGAACGCTTTACGCTTCTTCGTCAACATCTCGTTAAGGAAAAGGTATTTGATGAAAAGCACGCTTCGCTGTTTGCAAACCGACTTCTTGGTCGAGTTATCTTCTGTTGGTTCTTGGACAAAAAAGGGATCATCAATCCTGACCAGAAGTACTTCGATTCTGAATCTTTTGATAATGACAGTGAATACTACAAAACCAAACTAGAGAGACTTTTCTTTGGGGTACTTAATACACCTATCGGAGATCGAGAGTTTAAGGATGATGTAACACCATTTCTAAACGGTGGTCTTTTTGAAGCACGAGAGAATGATCTCTATAACGATTCGAAGCTTTCATTCCCTAAGAATTACTTCGATGATCTGTTTGAGTTTCTTTCAGGCTATAACTTTACTACTGATGAAAGTACAAGTCAGTTCCAACAAGTAGCGATTGATCCCGAGATGCTTGGTCGTATCTTTGAAAACCTTCTCGCTGAAATGACAGAAGAGACTGGCGAGCAGGCACGAAAAGCCAAAGGTACTTTCTATACACCTCGAGAAATCGTGGACTATATGTGCAAGGAATCGCTTAAGGAATACCTAAAGACTAAAATCGAAAAGGATGAACAGTTGGATCAACGCTTGTATCAGCTTATAGATGCTCCCGATAAGGACTTCCAAGATCAAGACCATAACTGGCGAAGGGACTGGAAACCGTACAAAGCGGACATTTTGAAGGCTCTTGATGAGCTTAAAGTACTTGATCCAGCTTGTGGATCTGGAGCTTTTCCAATAGGTATGCTCCAGCTTCTGGTTCGTGTATATGAGCGTTTAGAGGCTCGTTTCGACTCGTATAAGACGAAATTAGGCATTATAGAAAGAAATATCTATGGAGTAGATATAGAACCAATGGCGGTTGAAATAGCACGGCTTCGAGCGTGGCTTTCGATTATTGTTGATGAAGAATCAGACTCAAAAAAGATCAAACCTCTTCCAAACCTTGAGTTCAAATTCATTTGTGCAAACTCGCTTATAGATCTCGATAAAAGTGGTAATAACACCTTTGGTGATGATCCAGAACTGCAAGAAAAGCTTGCGTCTATTCGCGATGCTTATTTCAATACGGAGAGTTTGAATAAAAAGAAGAAACTACGAGGTGATTATGAAAAGTTGGTAACTCAAGGAGAAGGATTGTTTGGAGAATCCAAGAAATCAAAACAATTAAAGACCTATCGGCCGTTTGATAATGAAGCTCAAGCTGATTTCTTTGATCCTCAGTTTATGTTTGGCATCGAGGGATTTAATGTTGTTGTAGGTAATCCGCCTTACGTCAGTTATGGTCTTCGTGGCGTTGGAAAAACTGGAGAATTTGAGAAAACTTATCTTAAGGAGAATTACAAAAATTCAGCAGAATATAAAATAAATCTTTACGCTATCTTTATGGAAAGAGCTATTCAGCTCTGTGTTGAAGATGGGGTTCAATCTTTTATTGTTCCTGATAGTTTTCTTTTGGGTAAGTTTTTCTCAAAGATTAGGAGATATATTCTTGAAGTTAATCAAATCGAAAAAATATTATTGCTATCTCAAGCCGTGTTTGGTGCTGTTGTTGGATATTCCGTCGTTTATGTATTTAGAAAAACAAGCAAAGACAAGAAGGACATTCAGGCAATACGAGTTAATGATAAAAATATATTGGATCTCGAAACTTATTCATACCCTCAAGACAGTTTTAAGAACAATCATCTCAATAGATTTAGATTGTTCTTCAATAAAGAAGACAAGGATTTCGTTGAAAATGTTGAAAAATCTCAATCGAAGTTAGGAACATTTATTGAGTTTAAGAGTGGATTAATTAGCAAAAATGGACAAAAAAACATCATAAGCACAGAAAAAAAGGATGACAACTGGCTGAAAGGGCTAGTCTCTGGGAGTGAAATATCCAAATATAATATCGTTTGGAGTGGTCATTATATTCATTATAAAAAAGAATTAATTAAGAGTGGTTTTGGAAATGTGCAATACTTTGAGCCCAAAGTTTTTGTTAGACAAACAGGTGACACTATTGTCTCTGCGTATGATCCAGATGGGTATTTGTGTTTGAATAATGTCCACGTTGGTAATGTTGTCAATACAGAAATAAAGCCTCAAGTAATTGTTGCAATCCTTAATTCTGAGGTTATTAAAAACTATTATCAAATAATTAGTCTTGAAAAAAATCGTGTAATGGCCCAAATAGATATAGATGTTCTTCTATCTATCCCAATTCCAAATGGGCTTACACCTGAGTTGCAGGAGGAAATTCTTGGAATAGTTACTTCAATCAAGGAAAAAGAGGATGAGAAAATAAAAACTAGCCTTAATAATCGGATTAAGGAACTATACGGTTTATGAAATCAATAATCTTTGCCAGAGTTTCAGATAAAAAACAGGACTCAAACGAGGCACAGGTGTCTCGTATTTCTGAATACATAAGAGCCAAAGATCTTAAGGTTTGGAAAACATATGAGCTTGAAGAGTCTTCTACTCGTGGCGATCGAGAAAAATTTCAAGAAGTTATCCAAGAAATCGAGAAAAGCAAAGAACCTATTGCTTTAGTAGTTGATACTGTAGATCGACTTCAGCGAAGCTTTAAGGAATCAGTGATTCTGGATGAGTTTAGGAAGTCTGGAAAGCTTGAAATCCATTTTTATCGTGAAAATCTGGTCCTACATCAGAACTCAAACAGTGCTGATCTCATTCGTTGGGATATGGCTGTTATGTTTGCCCGAAGCTACGTTCTTCAACTTAGTGACAACGTAAAGCGAAAACAGGAGCAAATGAGACGTAATGGCGAATGGCCAAGCAAGCCGCCGATCGGATACAAAAGTATCTATGACGAGAATGGTACAAGGACCGATATTATTCCTGATCCCGATACTGCTCATTTTGTTGTAAAAATGTTTGAGCTTTACGCTACAGGAAATTACTCCATCAAGACACTTCGTGATCATATGATCAAGGCTGGAATGCGAGGCACTTCTGGCAAGAAGATTGCTCCAAGTATGATCGACAGTATTTTAAATAATACGTTTTATTACGGCGTAGCGTATTCAAGGACCAAAAAGATCTCATATGATCACAAGTACAAACCTCTAGTTTCTAAAGAGCTTTTTGATAAGTGTCAGGAAGTGAAGAGAGGTTGGAATAAGAAACCATTCAAATATGCTTCAAAACCTTTCGTCTTGAGAGGGTTGGTTCGTTGTGCCAAATGTGGCTGTGCAATGAGCCCTGAGATCAAGAAAGGAAAATATGTCTATTACAGCTGTACAAACGCCAGAAAGGACCTTTGTACAGATAAGGTCTATATACCCGAAAAGGACCTCCTGAAGCCAATACACGAGGTTCTAGAGGCTTTTAATAGCATTCCTCAGAAGACTATTGATGAAGTGGTTCTTGGGCTCAAGAAGTCAAACGAGTCAAAGAGCCTATACCACCTAAACGCCATAGACGGTCTTCGGTCCGAATACGACAAAACTCAAGACAAGATCGATCGAATGATGGACCTACTCATTGAGGGTAGTATTACTAAAGATGACTATGACAGAAAGTTGAAAGAGCTTAAGTCAAAACAGCACGATCTCAATATACAAATTGAGGACCATACTAAGGCAGACGAAAACTACTATATTACTGCTTCTACTGTGTTAAATTTGGCAAAAAGTGCATTGACGCTATTTGAAAGTTCCGAAGTGCACGAAAAAAGAGCTATGCTCAATTATCTACTTCAGAACTGCGTCGTAAATGGAAAAAAGCTAGAGTTTTCAATACGATCTCCGTTTAACCATATACTAGAATTGCACAATCAACCTACTGGGCTCCCCCGGCAGGACTCGAACCTGCGACCAATCGATTAACAGTCGATCGCTCTACCAACTGAGCTACAGGGGAATGTATTCTTTTGTAAAGAATAGGAACATAGTACCAAAAAAAGTTGCTATACTGCAAGTATGTATATCAAGGTAAGAGTAATCACTAAATCCAAGGAAGAATCTGTAAAAGAAATAAGGGAGAATCGTCTCGAAATACGGGTAAAAGAAAAAGCAGAACGGAATATGGCTAATAAGAGAATTTGTTCTCTTATCGCAGAAAGATACAGTATTTTACCTAAAGAAGTAAAAATAGTCTCTGGACATCATCATCCCACAAAACTCTTGTCCATACCAGATGAATGATTTGGTATACTAACAGTAGTATTATTACATAACCTTTACCCTATGAAGATAAATATCAAGGCAACAAATATGGACCTTACCGATGCTATTCGTGAGTATGTTGAAAAGAAACTCTCACAGGTAGATGAAAAACTAATTAGTAAGGATAATACCAGTGCTATGTGTGATGTCGAGGTTGGTAAAACAACTAACCATCATAAGAAAGGTGATATTTTCCGAGCAGAGTTCAATCTTCATGTAGACGGAATATATATACGTGCAGAATCAAAACAGCAAAACCTCTATGCTGCTATTGATACTGCCAAAGATGAACTTTTCCGTTCGCTTCGATCAAAGAAAAATAAAGGAAAGGATAAAAAAAGAAAAGGAATGTCGCATATCAAGAGACTTCTAAAGGGACTAAAGTGGTAGACGTATGGCAAGATACTACCAGATAAATTGGCCATACGTTTTCTCACTCCTTTTTATCGTGTGGCTTGTTGGGTTTACTGGTCTCCTGTATTTTTTCTACCAAACAGAAATGTATGCTCGCGATGTCGCGAACCAGACATTGGCACAGCAATTGTTAAATGAATAACAATTAACGATTTCCCTTAAGAAACTCTTCATAACTCATCTCTTTCTTGCCCTCAGGAATAACACGAAGGAAAGAAAGTTCGCCATTTTGAATAATGGCATCGGTAACAATGATTCGTATCTCTTTCCCGTTTCTTTGGGTAAAGAAATACGCTCGAGGCCATTCACTAAAGGCCTTTATTTTACGAAGATTTTTCTCTGGACTATCTGATAAATCAAGAAGGCCATCTTTTTTGATAATTTTCTTGGTATATGTTGCATTACTGTGATCTTGTTCCTGTTCTTGCAGCTTATCTTTTATCCATTGAGGAATAATCGTTGCTAACAGAGCGCCACCTTGGTGCGCAAGATCTCTCTCAAGTTTCCCGCTTTCAATAGGCCAGGCTGAGGTTTGATACTCTTCTTGGGCAAGAAGAGGACCATGATCCATTTTTTCATCAATTCGCATAATAGAAACCCCGGTCTTGTCTTCGTATAAGAGAGCACTTTGAATAGGGGAAGCGCCACGAAGCTTGGGTAGAAGTGATGGGTGAACATTAAGTGTCTTGTGCTTTGGGAGACTAATAATGTCTTGAGGGATAATTTTTCCGTATGAGGCAACAATTCCAAGATCTATAATAGGCATATAAGCAGTTAGTTTCTGTATAAAATCTGTGTCAAGATGCTCCGGTTGCCAATACTCAATATTGTTTTCCTCCGCCCACACTTTTACTGGTGGCGGGGTAAGGATAAGTTTTCTTCCTTGAGGCTTATCGGGCGAAGTAATAATGAGGGTAGGCAGAATACCTTTTCCTTTTAATTCATCGAGTATGATGGTAGCAAAGTCATCGGTACCAAAAAAAATGAGATGTTTATTCATCTGAATGTTCGTGGAGATTACGCGCCTTATCAATGAAAAGTATACCATCTAAATGATCATATTCATGTTGGAATATTTGGGCAAGTAGCCCAGATCCACCTCGTGTGAATTTATTCCCTTTGATATCATATGCTTCGATGGTGGCTTTTTCTGATCTCTCTACTTCTCCATATACACCGCGTACTGAAAGACATCCCTCATCAAGCCATTCTTTTTTCTTTGAGAGATTTGTGATGGTGGGATTTATACACACGAGATCTCTATTAGTCCCGTTTTCTGTGTCATGAATAATGTCAAAAGCTCGCCCTGAGATAATAAAGATGCGATATGGTTCTCCTATTTGTATAGCAGAAATAGCGACTCCATCTTCCTGTGAGGCAAGAGCTTCGTGCATTCGAGCAATGACATCTTGTATTTCAGGAGTATTGATGTCAGAAAGAGCCACTTCTTTTGAAGGTGTACGTAATAGCCTCTCGTCAGTTTTTAGTTGCAAGATACGAACCATAATTGCTATTTATAATAACACTCATATCAAAGTATGTCCACAGGATTGACGTGAACAGACACGTCAGGAGGGAGTGTTGATAATATTGATAAAATCTTTTTTTCTGGCCATATTGCTGTTGGCACTCGGATAAGGATGTTGTACGTATAGACATTTTTTATTGTGTGTATACGAGCAGGATACGCATCAGTGAGGTAGTCTGACATATTTTCAGTTATTTTCAGAGATATTTTTTTGACACTATCTTTATCTCCGCGAAGTACTACTTTTATAAGTGTGTAGAACGGGGGAAGGTTGAACATCTCCCGTTCTTGAATTGTTTTTTTATAAAAATCACGAAGGTTACCCTTTTCTGCATGCAAAAATATCTCATCGCTTTTGTTTCTTGTTTGAATGTAGAACTGTTTGCTTGTTTGTGTGCGTAATGTTGTGAGGGTACGTAGTATTTTTTCTTGTATGCGAAAATCAGGAATAGCAAAAAGAGAATCAAGAGAAGTAACAATACATGTTTCAATATCTCGTATATAAGGGAGAGCCATTTCTGTTCCCAATAGTATTCCAGAGGGATCAAGTGTAAATTCTTGTATCCTTTTTTTGGCTTGTGCGTGTGTGCGTACACTATCTTTATCAAGGTTGTATACAGTTGTGTGTGGTAACAGTTTTGTGAGTTCTTGGGCAACAGTTTCGATACCAATACCAAGCGGAAGGAGACGCCAACTTCCACAAGAAACACATAACTCTTCTGCTGAACGCTTTTCTCCTGTATGGGGTGAATAAAAATAATTACCATCAGGGTGTTCATAAAGAATCATAGGAGTATCACTTTCAGTTGCTCGAACAATATGGCCACAGTCTTGACATACGGTAAGAGGAGAGAGCCCTTTTCGTGTTGTTAGTATGAATGTGTTACCTCTATTTTCATCGCAGAGCAACTCCTTCGTTTTCGGATGAAAAATGAACGATTTCTTTTCTTCTGTCATATCTAGAGTTGTCACTTCTGCTGAAGAAAGAAAGTGTTCTAATACGGTAGCAGAATGTGATTTTTTTTCGTGATATCTCCACAAGGTTTCAGTTCTCAAAAGTGTCCCACCAAAAGTGAGGGTAGCTTTTTGATGTTTTGCAAAGTGTTCGATAAAAATACGCATATCTACTGATGAGCTATTTCGTGTGTAGTATGCATCAGAATATTCATTTTCAAGAATGATGTGTGCAATATCAGTGCGAGGAATTGAGAGATATGTTGGTGTGCCAATGATGAGAACAGGGTGTTCGTGTAAAAGGATATCTTTCCATATTTCCTCTTTTTTCTTTGGTGATAAGGAGCTGTGAAGCATATATGTTTCTTTTTTAATACCGTTTTGCAAGGACTTTTTTAAACGTTCAGCATCTTGAATACTTGGCACAACAATAAACACTGATTCATTTTTCGAAAAGTGTTCCCGAACAATGCGTGCATATAGCTGTTCTCTGTTGAGAGGAGTATCCTGTATAAAATTGAGAGAAAATTGCTTTGTCTTTTTTCCACATACACAAGAACGTGTTTCTTTTAAAAGACTAAAAGGAGAGAGGTGATAGAGAAGCACTCCTTCACTTTGGAGTGTTTCGGTGGCAGTGTCTCGTACTGCTTTTAGAAAGGGATCGGTATAGGGACTATCTGCGATAATCTTTTCTGCTTTTCTGATGGTAAATGACGAGTTGCGAATAATTGATTTAATATCATCCGCTTTTTGCACATTAATAATAAGCGCAGGTATAGTTTTTTTACGAAGCGGTACAAGTGCTATTTGTCCCACAGTGATACTATCCTCGGTGCAGTAATAGGAGAGAGAGCCCTCAATTTTTTGTCTTGAGATAGGGATAACGTCAATAACGTACATATGGTCTATTATAGTGCAAGTCTCACAATGCTTCTATTGTCTCCAATGTAGAGAATATTTTTTTCTTTATAGAAACGAAGATTTTCCCCCGTATAAATGGTGTGGGAAATGCGTCCACCAAGAGATGAAAGTTCTGTAATAACAATTTTTTCTGCGGTGCTATATATCACTATTCGAGAATTATCAGCATATGTTGCGATGGAAGTAATCGGAGCACTTACTTCTATTTCTTCTGTGCAGATAGGGTCCACGTGGTCACAAGAAACCATTATGGTGGATTCGTGTGCCTCTACGAGAATATTTTCTGGGGTGGAATATGTTGTGGTAACAATGTTTTGATTTCCATAAAGCCGAAAATAGATATCTCGATAGTTAGGGTGTGAAGAGGTGAGCGGTGTTGCAGAAATGTTTTTCTTTAGGGTAAAAGGATAGAGTGTTTTATGTTCTCCTGATGTAAGGGTAATGTGTTTTGCCCATGGCCAGTAGCCTTTTTTTATCACAGTCACGATATTTTTTCCGGGTGTGATGTCTGGAAGGGTAATGTTTTCAGATACAGAAGTTGAGGTGTGTGCAGGTGTACCACCTATAAATACCCATGTTCCTGGTTCAGGGAGGGTCATGGTAAGTGATCCTGTTTTGACGAGAGAGAAATTTTGAATACGATATCCTGTATTATAAAAAAGAGCACCAGTAACAATAAAAATAACAACAATAATCCAAAGAAAGCTGTGTCCGGCAAAAATGGCATCTGATTTTTTCATATGTATGGCGAGTATATCATATGTTTAAGTGCACTGCCTCTGGTCTCAAGAGTCATGAGGTGAGTGTGGTATTATAGGGAAACTTACGTAATTAAAATGAATAATCATGAAAGAGTCATTTATTGTTGAGGGAATTGGAGGAAAACGAGTACTGGAAGGAAACATACCTGTGCGAGGATCAAAAAACGCTGTGCTTCCTGCGATGGCATCAAGTATTATTTTTAACAAGCCACTTACACTCACTAATGTTCCAGACATTGAAGATGTTCACCGAATGGCTGAATTATTAGAGAACCTTGGGGCAGTGCCAGAGCAGACAAAAAAACGAGAGTACGTCATTTCAGGAAATAAAACACATACCTCTGTTATGGATGAGTTTTTGTCAAAAAAGATGCGTGCATCGGTTATTCTCACCGGACCACTTCTTGCGCGTTTTAAGAAGATAACGTTTCCTCACCCAGGAGGTTGTGTTATTGGTGCCCGCCCCATTGACCTCTTTCTTTCTGGTTTTGAAAAAATGGGGGCGACAGTAAAAGAACAAAAAGAATCTTTCATTGTTACCGCACCAAAAACAGGTCTTAAAGGAGCAAATATTTTTTTCCATATCCCAAGTGTTACTGCAAGTGAGACGTTTATCATGGCAGCTGTTCTTGCGAGAGGAAAAACATATCTTAAAAATGTTGCCCTTGAGCCTGAAGTAACGGCGCTTGCCGAGTTTCTTGTGTCTTGTGGAGCAAAGATAGAAGGTATTGGGACACCGATGCTTGAGATTGTAGGAACTGGAGGAAAACTCCTTTCTCCGAAGCGTGTATATAAAACAATCCCTGACAGACTTGAGACGGGCTCTTTTTTGGTACTCGCTGCACTTGCCGGCAAGGATGTCACAATTACAGATTGTCAGCCAGAACATATTGAAATTCTTACTGATATGCTCATACAAAGCGGTGTTTCTATTGACATAGGAAAAAATACTATTCGTGTGCAACAGAGCACAAAGAAGAACTTTAGGCCGTTTAATATAAAAACGCATGAATACCCAGGCTTCCCAACAGATATACAGGCACCAACTGTGGTATACCTTACTCAGGCAAAAGGAGACTCTCTCGTATTTGAAACCATATTTGAAGGACGACTACAATTTACACAAGATCTTGTAAAGATGGGAGCCGATATTACTTTGTGGGATGCTCATCGGGCAATGATAAAAGGACCAACGCCTCTAAAAGGACGTGAGGTTGATGGACCAGATATTCGAGCTGGTCTTGCACTACTTGTTGCTGCCGTGATTGCTCAAGGGACCTCTACAATAAATAATGTCTATTATATTGATCGCGGATATGAGAAAATAGAAGAGAGATTTAGGGATATTGGTATTACCATTGAGCGTGTAGTAAAAGAGGTATAAAAATACATGGGATTTTTTTCACAAAAACTTGGTATTGATTTAGGAACAGCAAACACGCTGGTTTTTGTGCCTGGAAAAGGGATTGTACTCAACGAACCTTCGGTTGTAGCCGTTTCTGAGGAGGATAATCAGATTATGGCTATTGGTAATGAGGCAAAAACAATGGTTGGACGAACTCCCGATAACATTATTGCGTATAGACCCATGAAGGATGGAGTTATCGCAGACTACCGGGTAACAGAAGCGATGCTTCGGTACTATATGAGAAAGGCACTTGGAAAAATGGGAATATTCCGCCCCGATGTACTCATCTCTGTTCCCGCAGGTGTTTCTTCGACAGAACGTCGTGCTGTTGTTGAGGCTGCTATTCGAGCTGGGGCAAAAAATGCCTACGTAGTAAAAGAGCCAATTTTGGCAGCTATTGGTGCGGGTATTCCCATTCAAGAAGCGCAAGGGCATATGATTGTTGATATTGGAGGAGGTACCATTGATGTTGCTGTTATTTCACTCGGCGGTATTGTTGCTTCAACTTCAGTGAAAGTGGCAGGGAACAAGGTTGACCATGCAATTACTGAATACATAAAACGAACGTTTAACCTGGCGGTAGGAGATAAGACAGCAGAAGAAATAAAGATAACTATTGGTTCAGCGGTACCTCTAAAAGAAGAGCTATCGATGACGATAAAAGGACGAGACATGATTACAGGTCTTCCTCGTTCTGTTGAAATAAAAACAAACGAAATAGTTAAAGCAATTACGAGAGAATTACGTGCTATGATTGAGGCAATTAAAACTGTTTTGCAGAATACGCCACCAGAATTATCATCTGATATTATTGATATGGGAATTACGATGACAGGGGGGTCATCACAACTTCGAAATCTCCCTGAGCTCGTACTTCGTCGTACTGGTGTGAAGGCTGCATTGGCAGATGATCCACTTTTTTGTGTAGTAAAAGGGACTGGTATCGCTCTGGAACATCTCCATACATATAAAAAGACAATTATTGCAAAGCGATAAGTATGTTTGATGGTATTACAAAAGAAAACCTCCATCATGCATATCTTCTAGAAGGGAATGTAGATGACATTCTTCCAGAGATACTATTATTCATAGAACATACGCTTGGTATTACTCTCCGCAATAATCCGGATGTCCGTATTGAGTCATATGATGTTCTTGGTATAAAAGAGGGGCGAAATATTGCTGAATGGCAAAGACAAAAAACGTTGGCACAGGTGCAGATCGGTATCTTTTCTGCGCGCACTCTGACACATGAGGCTCAGAATGCGCTTCTCAAGGTGTTTGAGGAGCCGACAGAAGACACTTGTTTTTTTCTGATTTTGCCACGTTTGGATATGTTGCTGTCTACATTACGCTCACGAGTCATTTCTCTCACCTCTCGAAAAAAAGAGTATTCAGGGCGGGGGATACAAGCATTTCTTGATGCATCGTATAAAGATCGTCTGTTGTTTGTGAGTGAGCTCCAGAAAAAAGAAGGGTTGGCAATACACCACTTTCTTGATGAATTAGAATACGTACTCTCGCAACAAATTTTCTATGCGAAAAAGATGCACTACGTATATGATGCAAAGAAAAAGTTAAGTGCTCGCTCAAGTGCACACAAAGCAATTCTTGAACATGTTGCGCTGATGCTCTAACTTGCTCTCTGCTCCTAAAGGAATTATTATACAAAACATAGTAATAACATAAAATTGAAGTAGATATGGATCTAAAAACATTTAAACAAAACGCTGCAAAAGTTGAGGAATGGCTTGCAAAAGAATATCAAGCACTTCGAACAGGAAAAGCAACTCCTGTTATTCTTGATGGTATTGTTGTTGATAGTTACGGATCAAAAATGAAAATAAATCAACTCGCAGGGGTAACTGTTGAAGATGCACGAACGCTTCGAATTGTGCCGTGGGACAAAGGACAAATGAAAGACATTGAAAAAGCAATTATACAATCTGATCTCGGGCTTTCAGTCACTGCCGATGATGCTGGTTTACGTGTTATTTTTCCTGATCTTACATCTGAGCGAAGGGATTCTCTTGTCAAAGTAGCTCGTGCAAAACTTGAAGATGCTCGTATTACTCTTAAAAAAGAAAGAGAGGATATGAAGTCTGCTATTGAAAAGCGAGAGAAAGAAGGAAACATTAATGAAGATGAAGAGAGAAGGGAAAAGGAAGAGATGCAGAAGATTGTTGACCAGATGAACAAAACGCTCGAAGAAATGGCAGAAAAGAAAGAAACTGACATTAGAGGATAATATCTATGACAATTATTATTTTCCTTATCATTCTCGGTGCACTTGTATTTGTGCACGAGCTCGGACACTTCCTTACTGCTAAACTTGCTGGTATTCGTGTTGATGAGTTTGGTATAGGTTTTCCGCCACGTCTTTTTTCTGTGCGCTATGGAGAAACAGAGTATTCGATAAACATTGTCCCTTTTGGTGGGTTTGTAAAAATATTTGGTGAGTCTCCTGATGAGATAGAAGGGGCATCTACTGAAGAGAAGGAAAGAAGTTTTACAGCAAAAACACGTGGATGGCAGGCACTCGTGTTGGTTGCGGGGGTTGTGTGTAATATGTTCTTTGCGTGGATACTTATCTCACTTGGTTTTATGATTGGCCAACCAACACCAATAGATTATGGTGGTGATGGTGTGGTACAAAATCCAAAACTCACCGTGCTTGAAGTGCAGACGGAATCTCCGGCTGATAACATGGGTATTCGAGTGGGGGATACCATTGAATCAGTCGCAACGGATGAAGAAACACTTATAGCAGAGTCACTTTCTGTAGAATCTTTTCAGTCTTTTGTTCACACATATCAGGAAGAAGAAATAACACTTGTCTATAAGCGTGGTGAAGAATACTTTGCAAGTGAAGGGAGTCCGGTAGAAGGTCTTATTGAGGGAAAAAAGGGACTAGGGGTTGCTATTGATATGATTGGTACATTACAACTTCCTGTGCACACTGCTCTTAGTGAAGGATTTCTCACAACGGTTGATCTTACAAAAACAATTACAATTGAACTTGGAAAATTCTTCGGACGATTGTTTGTCGGAGCTGCACATTTCTCTGAAGTAACAGGTCCTATCGGTATCGTCTCTCTTGTTGGTAATGCTGCGCAACTAGGAATTGTCCACGTGTTGGCATTTACTGCTGTAATATCAATTCATCTTGCTGTTATTAACTTGGTTCCAATACCAGCACTTGATGGGGGGCGCCTATTATTTGTTGCTATCGAAGCAATTATACGAAAGCCTGTTCCTCAAAAAGTGTTTATTGTAGCAAACCTCATTGGCTTTATTTTTCTCGTCGCACTCATGATAGTGGTGACGTATAGTGACATTGTAAAATTACTATTTTAAATTGTGTACAACCTGACGTACTCTGAAAAACGAAATGCTACAATGAAGGGGTATGAATAAAGGTTTCTCTCTTATTGAAATGCTTGTTGTTCTCGCCATCCTTACTATTATGGCGGCAATTATTCTTGTTGACCGAGGGGGGCTTAATGACAACCTTATCCTTAAACAAGGGATTGATACTGTTGCTATTGCAGTTCATACAGCACAAGTAGAGAGTCTTGCTGTGCGTGAGGATGGTGCAAGTAACGATTTTTCTTCGGGATACGGAGTATATCTTCAGAAGAATGTTGATGAGATAATTTATTTTATTGATCGTAACGGGAATCATCTGTATGAGGATGATGAGGGTATTAACAATATGAGTCTCGGTGCAGTGACAATAAGTGATGCTGCAAATGGAAAGGTGCTTTGTGGAAAAATAGGGAGTGATTGTGATCCTGTCGATGATATCGTTCTTTTGTACAAAAGTCCTTCAGCACAATTACGTTTTTTTAGAGATACGGGAGATGCACAAGGAACTGAATTATTTTATGAAGAAATACAAGTTCCCCTCGAAACGTTCAGTAAGAATCAAGGAGTAATAGTCACTATCGGATCAGGGTCAGATATATCAATAGAACAAAATTAGTATGCAGACGAATCGGATTAGAGAACAGTATGGTTTTACATTAATAGAGGTGATTGTTGCGCTCGGTATTTTTTCTATAATAGCGCTTATGGCTGTGGGGGCAACTCTTACTATTCTTAATACTCACAATCAACTCCGAGATAGTCAGGCATTAATCAATTCTCTTAATTATTCACTCGAGGCAATGTCGAGGGATGTACGTTTCGGCGAGATACAAAGCGCTGATCTTAATGAGATAACAGTAAGAAAAATTGAAGAGGGTGATGAGGTCACCATTTCATATCATTACCTTAACAATGATGAGGATACGAAAAAAATAGTACAAGAGAGAAATGGTGTTATAAGAGAAATAACGCCAGATGGTGTAGATATTGAATCATTCAAAGTGTTTGTAACGGGGGTGGGGGGTAACGATAGTCTGCACCCAAAAACGACAATTTTACTTAGTGGTCGCATAAGTGGTAATCAGGAAAATATTTCTTTTGCATTACAAACGACAGTTTCTCAACGAATAGCTGAATAATGATTATGTTTTATACAAAAATACAAAAAGGTTTTACACTCATTGAAATGCTTGTCGCCGTGCTCATTCTTTCGCTCGTGCTTGGTGTTGGATTCAGTGTCATTGGTGGAGGACTGCTATCTCTTTTCACTGCTCGTAATCAAGTAACTGCATTTTATCTTGCTCAAGATGCTGTTGAAGGTGTGAAGAATATAAGAGATACAAACGCAGTAAATAGAGATGATTGGCTCAGTGGTATTAATTGTGCCAATGAGTGTACTATTGATGTATTTTATGATCCAACTGCAAGCACGCTTTCAATTCCTCGAATTGAAAATGGGGTAACAAATAAAAAACTGTATCAGGCAGGAGATGGAAGATACGCACATATACAGGGAGATGTGTGGACAGAGACAGATTTTTCAAGAACACTTACTATAACAGAAATTGAATCTGACCGAGAGATCCGTGTCGATGTAACTGTCGGGTATGGTAATGATAAAGAATTGAGCATTAGTGAACATATTTTTAACTGGAGATAATATATGAAGAAATTACAAAAAGGATTTGCATTGTTTTATGCCGTTGTCATTATTGGTGTCGTTGTTATTGTTGCTTTTTCAATCATGAAGATAACTATAAGTGAGGTTGAATTATCGAGTCTCGGAAAACGATCACAGCAGGCATTCTTTATAGCAAATAGTGCGCTTGAATGTGCAACATATTGGGATACAAAAGATGTCGTATTTGTGTCGACAGAGCTCAGCGGGCTTGAATTAAATGGATATGAACCTGGTCCTGTTTACTGTTTTGGAAGCGAAGTTACTGTTTCGGATGGGGTAATTAATTTTGATGAAGAGACTTTTGTTACATCTTTTGATGCGACATTTGATGATAATGATATGTGTGTTTCTGTTACTGTTACCAAGGATTATAGTAACCCAAGTAAAACAGCAACCTCAATTGAGGCAAGTGGAAGGGACAGATGTTCAGGAAGTAGTACTAATCAGGTGCAACGAACTGTTATTGCTGAATATTAGTCGTTATTAGACGAAGACGCTTTTTTCGGATAATATATAGCCAATGAGGCAATCACAGCTATTTACGAAGACAAAAAAGGAAGCACCAAAAGATGAGACGTCAAAGAATGCCCAGCTACTTGTCCGCGGTGGTTTTGTGCACAAAGAGATGGCGGGGGTGTATTCATATCTTCCGCTTGGGTTTCGAGTTCTTACTAAAATACAAGAAATTATACGGGAAGAGTTGAACAAGATAGGTTCACAGGAAATGGTTATGACCGCGCTTCAGCAGAAGGATATTTGGGAGAAGAGTAACCGCTGGAACGATGAGGTTGTTGATGATTGGTTTAAAACAGAACTAAAAAATAAAACTGAGCTTGGACTTGCTTTTACCCACGAAGAACCACTTACCGCTATCATGATAGATCATGTTTCTTCGTATAAAGATCTTCCAATCTATGCATATCAATTCCAGACCAAGTTTCGGAATGAACTTCGTGCAAAATCCGGTATCATGCGTGGGCGCGAATTTCTCATGAAAGATTTGTATGATTTCTCAACCTCAAAAGAAGAGCACGATGCTTTTTATGAAAAAATGAAAGGAGTATATATGGATATTTTCAAACGTGTTGGTATTGGAGAGCAGACATATTTAACGCTGTCATCAGGCGGGTCATTTTCTAAATATTCATATGAATTTCAGACTATCTCAGATGCTGGAGAAGATACTATTTTGTATAACAAGGACAAGGGTATTTCAATTAATAAAGATGATTTTTCAGAAGAGCTCTTGTCTGATTTTGGTATAGATAAAGATGTGGTATTTGAGGAGGCACGTTCAATTGAGGTTGGAGATATTTATTCACTGGGCGAAAAATATTCACAAGCTCTTGGGTTAACATATAAAGATAGCAATGGGAAAGAGCAATACGTATATATGGGATCTTATGGAATTGGCGTCTCTCGACTCATGGGGGCAATTGTTGAGGTGCTTGCAGATGAAAAAGGTTGTGTATGGCCATATGAAATTGCTCCTTTTCATGTGCATGTGGTGACTCTAGGAGACGATAAAGATGTCATAGAGGAGGCTATAGAGTTAAAGGAAAAACTTGAAAGTAAATCCATAGAAGTGTTGTGGGACGATAGGAATTGTGGTCCGGGAGAAAAATTTGCGGATGCTGATCTTATCGGTATTCCACTTCGAATCGTCATCAGTCGAAAAACACAAGAGAAAGGCGTGTATGAGATAAAATCACGAAAACAACAAGAGACTGTGTATATGACAAAGGAAGCATTTTTGAATACAGATATAGAAGAACTTATAGTATGACAGTAGGAAAAAAATGGAAGCAGCTAAAGAAAAAAATATCAGGATGGAAGATATCACTTTCAAATGATATTGGTATTGACCTTGGAACCGCAAATACACTAGTCTATGTAAAAGGAAAAGGTATTGTTATCAATGAACCGTCTGTTGTAGCTGTTAATCAAAAGACAGGAAATGTCGTGGCAGTAGGAGTTGAAGCAAAAAGAATGTTAGGGAGAACTCCACAACATATCTCAGCGGTACGGCCACTTGTCGATGGGGTTATATCTGACTTTGAGATAACAGAAGAAATGATGTCCCATTTACTCAATAAGGCCCAGGAAGGTTCAAGAAGAATATTTGGACCACGAGTGGTTGTGGGTGTACCTTCTGGTATTACAAATGTTGAAATCAGGGCGGTGAGAGATGCAACGAAGAGTGCTGGAGCTCGAGAAGTTCACATTGTTGAAGAGCCTATGGCAGCTGCTATAGGGATTAAACTACCTGTCTCAAGTCCTATTGGTTCAATGATTATTGATATTGGAGGAGGAACATCAGATATTGCTGTTATTTCGCTCAATGGAATTGTTCAATCACAGAATTTGCGTATCGCAGGAGATAAATTTAACCAGGATATTATTAGTTACGTACGTGATCATTTTAAAATACTTATAGGTGAAAAAACTGCTGAAGACATGAAAGTATCTATTGGTAATATTCTCGAAGCAAAAAAACCAAAAGAGATGATTATACGAGGGAGGGATCTTGTATCTGGCCTTCCTCGGGAAGTTACTGTCACGGAAGCTGATGTGCGAGTCGCGATATCTCATTCAGTAGATTCTCTTATTGAAACAGCTAAGACAGTTCTTGAGACAACACCTCCTGAAATACTCTCAGATGTCATGACTCGAGGGGTGTATCTTGTTGGAGGAGGGGCTCTTATTAAAGGGCTTCCTGAGTTACTTGAAGAATTTCTTGGATTACCTGTACAGGTCACTGGTGATCCGCTTACTGCTGTAGCACGAGGTGCGGGTGTGATACTCGAACATCTTGATGATTATAAAGATGTGCTTATTGTAAATGAAGATGAACTCTCGGCAAAAAAATAAATCAACAAGATTTTTATTCTGGTTGGGTGTTATCTTTGCACTTATATTTATTTCAAGAATAGGTTTCCCATTTATCGCAGGCATTGCTGGTCCTATTTTCAGTATACGAGGATGGATATCTGGATACAGTATTATACTGAAAGATAAGCAAGTGCTAGAAGACAAAAACCGTTTACTCGAAGAAAAAGTAACTATGTTACAGGCGCAACTTGTTACGGGGCATGATGTAGTTGACGAGGGTATGAGTTTTTCTCGTATTATTGCTCGACCACCGCAATCATTTTATGGCACACTACTGATTGAAGCTAACGATACAGTAGAGGTGGGAGATAATGTGTTTGCGCATAAGCGCATATTTATTGGAACAGTTGAAGAGGTTTCGTTTGGTGTTGCCAAAGTTGTACTTGCTTCTACACCCGGTCATATATCGTATCTTTACTGTGAACGATCAGGAGTACCGGTAACACTTGAGGGAATTGGTGGTGGTAACCTTATTTCTCGTGTACCTTACGGAACAGATATAGAAAATAATGATGTGCTTATTGATTTCTCTACAGGTGCAGTGGTAGCTGAGATAGAAGATATTGAAAGTATAGAATCAGATGCTTTTATAAAAATGCGTGCACGTATTCCAGTGAATATATTTGAATTGAATGGGGTGTATACCACAAGACCTACAAATGAAGATATTGAGATATGACCAGGCGCATTATTTCTTATGTCTTAAACTGTATCGCTATTATACTTTTCCCTTGGTGGTTAGTGATGCTACTGCTCTTTATCTCGTTCTGTGTGCTGAATAAGTATTACGAAGGTATCTTTTTGGCGCTCGCGTACGATATACTCTTTGCAGTTCCTTCTGGTTCTGTGCTAGCGTTATACAGTGTTACCGTAGGAGCTTTAGTTACATTTGTTATTATTGAGTACGTTAGATCACGTCTTCTATTTTCATAAATGATATACTTTGATACTAATGAGGAAACGACGTTACTCTGATATTAGTCCGGATGAGATATTTGCTGAATCAACAAATATTTCTCATTTTGATACTTCTCAGTTTGAGGGAAGGATTGAAAGGCCCATTCCTCGAAAAACTTTCGGTGCGGTGGTGATTATTGTATTTCTCGTTCTCGCTACATTTCTTGGGCGTATTTGGTTTTTGCAGGTGTATAAAGGTGATGTCTATGCCCATATTAGTGAGAATAATCGTCTTGATCATCTTCCCGTTTTTGCTGAGCGAGGCGTCATTTTTGATCGTATGGGTGAGAAACTTGCATGGAATGTTCCTAATAATGAGAGTGATGATTATTCATTGCGTCAGTATAGTGATGAGAGTGGTCTTGCGCATGTAGTAGGGTATGTAGCACTGCCGGCAACAGATAGTTCTGGAGTATATTACCAGACTGACTTTGTAGGGAAGGAAGGGGTAGAGCGAATGTACAACTCGCTTCTTACAGGAGAAAATGGGACAAAAATTATTGAAACAAATGCTTTAGGAGATATACTTTCAGAAAGTACCATTGAGAATCCCACTCCTGGTGAGAGCATTTATTTATCAATTGATAGCAGGATTCAACACCAGATGTATTCCATTATGAAAGACCTAGCAGAAGAAGTCGGTTTTGTTGGTGGTGCGGGTGTCATGACTGATATTGGGACAGGAGAAATTATTTCAATGGTGAGTTATCCAGAATATAGCCCTCAAATCCTTTCAGAAGGTGCTGATACTGAATATATAACAAACATTTTTGCCGACAATGAAAGGACACCAATGCTCAATCGGGTTATTTCTGGTCTCTATACTCCGGGGTCAATAGTAAAGCCATTCGTTTCCGTAGCTGCACTTAATGAGGATATTATTGACCCAGAAACAGAGATTGTGAGTACAGGCTCTCTTGTTATACCTAATGCGTATAATCCTGATAATCCGACTATTTTTAGGGACTGGAAAGCACATGGTGCTGTTGATATGAGAAGAGCGATCGCTGTTTCTTCTGATGTTTATTTCTATGAAATCGGAGGAGGATATCAAGAACAAGAGGGGCTTGGCATTGATCGTATTAAACAGTACATGACATTATTTGGATTTGCTGAAAAAACAGAGATAGGTTTTCCTTCAGAAGCAACAGGAACAATCCCAAGTCCAGAATGGAAACAAAACGTATTTGGAACTGATTGGCTTCTGGGAAATACATACCATACTTCAATTGGTCAATACGGATTTCAGGTTACCCCTATACAGGCAGTACTTGCGACAAGTATGCTTGCAAATGGGGGGTGGAAAGTAGAACCTACCATTGAACGTTCTGATAAAGAAGCCCGCAAATCATCTATCGGTATATCTGATCATTATCTCCAAATTGCGCGAGAGGGTATGCGAGACGCTGTACAGCAGAATGGGGGAACTGCAACCGGATTAAACGTCTCATACGTTGATATTGCGGCAAAAACGGGAACTGCGGAGCTCGGGATAGCGAAGGATTTTGTTAACTCGTGGGTTATTGGCTTTTTCCCGTACAATGACCCAAAGTACGCTTTTGCTGTTGTTATGGAAAAGGGGCCGGAGGACAACCATTTGGGAGGCGTGTATGTTATGAGAACACTTCTTGACTGGATGCATAAAAATGTACCAGAATATTTCAATCTGTAACAAAAGTTGACCTCAGGGAGTTATAGCAGTACAATAGCCAAAATTAATTTTTTAGACATCATTGCCTTATGCCAGAAGAAAAAGAGTATTTAACACAAGAAAAATTTGATGAATTCCAGGCGGAGCTTGAGGTTCTTAAACATGAAAAAAGGCAAGAAATTGCTAGGAATCTTGAGTATGCTAAATCACTCGGTGATCTCTCGGAAAATGCTGAATACCATGCTGCACGAGAAGCACAAGCAAAATTGGAAGATAGAATCCAAAAACTTACTGAATTACTAAAAAATGCTGAAATCATATCTCATCATGACAAGCAAATGGTAGGGGCTGGTTCTATTGTTACTATAAAGAAAAAAGGCTCAAAAACTACATTTACCTATACTCTTGTCGGATCAGAAGAAGCTGACATGAGCGCAGGAAAGATATCAAACAAATCACCTATTGGTAGTGCGCTTGTGGGAAAGAAAAAGGGTGAAGAATTCACTGTTACGACTCCTGTGGGAGACACTGTTTATATAGTTGAATCGATTAAGTAACTGATGACTAACAGGTGATTTCTGCTATACTGTGCCCATATGGCATCACTTGAAGAAATAAGAAACGGACGAATTGAGAAAATGAACCTTCTTGAAAAAGAGGGTATTAATCCGTACCCAGCACGTATCAAGCAGACACATACACTGCTTCAATTGAGAACACATTTTGAAGAGTTAGAAAACAAAGAAGAGGAAGTCTCTGTCGTTGGACGCATTATGTCTGTACGAGGGCAAGGGGCACTTGTTTTTGTTGACCTGTTTGATGGTACGGGCAAAATACAATTACTATGTAAGGCAGATCAGCATATTTTATACAAAGACAAAAATATTGATGATGCTTTCTCTCTCTTTAAGGAAGCTATTGATATTGGAGATTTTATAGAAGTTTCCGGAACTGTGTTTGTAAGTAAGAGAGGTGAGGAAACCGTACTCGTAAAACAATGGGGCATGGTGGCAAAAAGTCTTCGCCCTATACCAGATGAGTGGTATGGACTAAAGGATGAGGATGAGCGATATCGAAAAAGATATCTTGATATTCTCCTTAATAAAGATGTGCAGGATAGGATTAAAAGACGGTCTGTATTTTGGAATACTATACGTACGTTTTTACTCGAGAAAGGTTATACAGAGGTGGAAACGCCGGTACTTGAAAATACACCAGGAGGAGCTGACGCGCGTCCATTTATCACCCATCATAATGCGCTTGATATTGATGTATATCTTCGCATCTCAGGTGGGGAATTGTGGCAGAAGAAACTCCTAGTTGCTGGCATGCCAAAGGTATTTGAAATTGGCCGTATTTTCAGAAACGAAGGAATGTCTCACGAGCATCTTCAGGATTATACACAGTTAGAATTTTATGAAGCATTTTCTGATTATACAAAAGGAATGGATATGGTCGTCGAATTGTACAGGGAGATTGCTCAAAAAACATTTGGCACAACAGTGTTTACTATAAATGATCAGGAAGTTGATTTAGCAAAAGAGTGGCAAACGTATGATTATGTAAAAATTATTGAAGAAAAATCTGGGGTGAATGTTCTTGAAGCAGATGTCAGTACACTTACAAAAAAACTCAAGGAGCTTCAGATAGATTTTGATCCAAAAGATATAAACAAAGAGCGAGCAACGGATCTTATTTGGAAAAAATGTCGAAAAGAACTTACTGGTCCTGGTTTTTTGGTAAATGTACCTGTGTTTATGGAACCACTTGCAAAGAAGAGTGAAGAGGATTCGCGAGTCGTTGAACGATTCCAGATAATCCTCGGAGGGAGTGAAATGGGAAAAGGATTCAGTGAGCTTAATGATCCAAGAGATCAACGAGAGAGGTTTGAACATCAGGAAGCCCTTAGAGCAGCAGGAGACGATGAGGCGCAGATGAAAGATGATGAATATGTTGAAGCTATGGAATATGGAATGCCGCCTGCATTTGGTTTTGGTACAAGTGAAAGGCTTTTTGCTGTACTTGAAGGGGTGTCAGTAAGAGAGGGACAAATATTTCCAATGATGAGGCCGAAAGAATAGTATTATGGCAAAAATATATGAGACTAAAAATTTTATTGTTGAATCACATGAAAAACCAGAAGTTGATAGAACAGAAGGTGGACATATAAAAATATCTCCCAAAAAAGAATATTCTGATAGAACAGAACTTAGTGCTCAGGAGGCGATTGAATTAATGAGACTTACCATAGTGACTGGTAAAGCTGTGAAGGGTGCTATGATAAAACAAGGAATTGATATAGGAAGGATAAATTATCAAGAGAATGGTAATTGGAAACCGCATCTTCATGTGCATTTATATTGTCGAGCAATTACCGCTACCATGCAGAAATATGGAGAACCCATCAAGCCAGGACATACAACTGAGTACAAGCCCTTGTCTCAAGGTGATATTGTTTTAATTCAGGAAGAGATAGAAAGACTTTTTTCAGAAGGAGAGTATTCTGATGGGGTGTGGGGATTGGCTGGGCAATAGTCACGCTCAAATTAACTCCACAATTAAAAAACATGACCTAAGGTCATGTTTTTTAATTGTGGATAACTTATATTACCCAAGTGGGATATGGTGGTATATAATAGTAAGTAAGTGGGATAAAGTGGGAAATTTAATACATTAATAGTATTAGTTTTCTATGAACTCACGAGCCGTTGTTAGTCCCTACTTCGAGACTGAATACATCGATATTGATGCGGACACTTCTCGCGGTGGGGACGCCCTTCGGGGCTTATGACAAACAAAACAATATGTTTATCGGGGAATACATTCACACAGTAGACGAAAAGAAGCGAATTTCTCTTCCATCGAAGTTTCGAAAGGAAGCAGGGAAAAAGCTTGTAGCCACCCGGGGACTTGATAATTGTTTGTTTTTATACACACGGGATGAGTGGCAGCGAATCTCAGATCAGATTGGGTCTCTCGGAATGGCAGGAAGTGATCAGCGAAGTATCAGTCGTTTTATGTTCGCAGGAGCCCAGGAGGTATCAGTTGATAGTGTTGGGCGAATACTTATTCCAGATTATCTTCGAGGATTTGCTGGAATTAAAGGAAAAGTTGTTTTTGCAGGAGTTCATAACCGAATTGAAGTGTGGGACGAAAAGAAGTGGCAGGAATACAAGAAGGTTATGGAAACTCAAGCAGAAAAACTTTCAGAGAAACTTGGAGATATTGGAGCATTCTAATGTATGACAGAAACGATACACGTACCAGTTCTTTTACATGAATCTATAGACGGACTTAACATCAAAAAAGGTGATGTTGTTATTGACGCAACATTTGGTGGAGGAGGTCATTCAGGGGAAATACTGAATCGTTTCAAGGATAATATTCGATTGATAGCTTTTGATAGGGATGAGGGTGCAGTAAAGCAGGGAAAAGAAAAATTTCCAGTATTGGAAATTGAACATGCAAACTACACGGAAATATCCAATATTCTAGAAAAGAAAGAAATTACACACATTAATGCTGCCCTTTTCGATCTTGGAACATCAGTTGATCAGTTAAAAAGTTCAGGTAGAGGATTTACGTTTGAAAAAGATGAACCTCTTGAGATGACGATGGGCAAAAATGATTTTAATGCCAAAGATATTGTTAATCTTTGGTCTCAAGAATCACTTGAGACGATCATTCGATCATATGGAGAGGAACGATTCGCCAAAAGAATTTCTCATGCCATTGTCGAATATCGAGACAAAAAAACTATTGAAACTACTCACGAGCTTGTTGAAATCATTAAAAAAGCAACACCGACTTTTTACCACTTCAAAAAAATTCATCCTGCAACGCGCACTTTTCAAGCATTGCGAATTGCAGTTAACGATGAAATTGAAGGGATAAAAAAAGGATTAGAAGGAGTATTTAGTATCTTAGCCTCGGGAGGACGAATTGCTGTAATCTCTTTTCACAGTCTTGAAGACAGGGAAGTGAAAAGATATTTCAGATTACTCGAAGATGAAGGTGTTGCAGTACGAATTACTAAAAAACCAATTATTCCGTCTGAAAAAGAGATTCAAGAAAACAAAAAATCACGAAGCGCAAAGTTGCGCATTATCGAAAAAAAATAATATGAAAACATATATCATTTCACGAAAAGAACAAATAATCACTCTTCTCCTTGCGGGAATTATTGTTACTTCTTTTGTTTCCTATATTTATCTGGTGAACAGAACGGTTCTTAATGTTGTGGCTCGCGAAGAAATAGAAGAAACATTATCTAACCTTCATGGTGATGTCAGTGAGTTGGAATTCTCGTATATTACGTTAAAAAACTCTATTACGATGCACTATGCTCTCGAGCAAGGATTTCAGGAGGTGGATGAAAAAGAAAATGTTTTCTTTGCTTCAAGAGACACATCTGTTGGACTCTCAGTAAGAACGCAGTAAGGTAATATGAAAAAGATCACACATCCCCGGATGAAAGTTATTTCGGTGCTACTTATATGTGTCGGTCTTTTTCTTATTTCTCGGTTATACTTTCTCCAGGTTATAAATGGAGAAGAGCTTACTATGAAGGCAGATAGACAATATGTACGTCCAAATCAAAGTGTTTTTGATAGGGGGGCGATTTTCTTTAACACAAAAGACGGTGAGCGTATTCCTGCCGCTACTCTTAAAACAGGATATATTATTTTTATCAATCCAACGCGTATTGATGACCCTGAGAATGTCTATCTGACATTGCGCAACTACATTAATATCAGCAAAGAAGATTTTATGGAAAAAGCCTCAAAAGAGGATGACCCGTATGAGGAAATTGCTGATAAGGTTGATAAAGATACTGCTGATAAAATTATCTCCCTTCATATAGACGGTGTACAGGCAAGTAAAGAAAGGTGGCGATATTATCCAGGTGGAGAAATGGCAGCTCAGACTCTCGGAATCATTGCATACAGTGGTGATGAGCTTGCAGGTCGTTACGGACTCGAGCGTTCATATGAACAAACGCTTTCACGAAAAGAAGGAAACGTATATGTAAATTTCTTTGCAGAGATATTCTCTAATTTGCGGGATGTGGTAACGTACTCTGAGGACAAGGAGGGGGATGTTATAACAACAATTGAGCCAAATGTGCAGGCTTTTCTTGAACAGAAATTACAAGAGACTCTTGTCGCGTATGATGCGCAAGAGGTTGGTGGTATTGTTATTGATCCAAAAACAGGCAAAGTCACTGCTTTGGGTTCATTGCCGAGTTTTGACCCCAATAATTTCTCTGGAGAATCACTCTCTATTTTTGTAAATCCTCTCGTTGAAAACGTGTATGAAATGGGATCCATTATGAAGCCACTCACTGTTGCCGCGGGACTTGATGCTGGTGTTATCACACCTGAGACAACGTATGATGATAAAGGGTATTTGGTACTTAATGGATCTCGTATTGAAAATTATGACGGTAAAGGAAGGGGAGTTGTACCAATGCAGGAAATACTGAATCAGTCACTCAATACAGGAGTATCTTTTATCGCTTCAAAGCTTGGTAATGATGTTTTTTCTGAATACATGTTTAAGTACGGACTTGGAGAAGCCTCGGGAATCGATTTGCCAAATGATACAAAAGGACTAACTGATAATCTTAATTCTCCGCGTGATATTGAACACGCTACTGCCTCTTTTGGTCAAGGAATTGCCGTAACACCGATGACTATGGTTCGAGCGCTTTCTGTACTCGCAAACGGTGGTACATTAATACAACCGCATATTGTAGAAGAGATTGATTATGAAAAAGGATTTGCGTATACACCAGAGTATAAGGAAGGAGAACGTGTCATAAAAAAGAGTACATCTGAAGAAATATCAAGGATGCTTACCAAGGTTGTGGATGACGCACTGCTCGGCGGAGAGGTTGCTCTTGATAACTATTCAGTTGCTGCAAAAACAGGAACAGCTCAGGTTGCTTCTGCTGAGGGTGGATATTATGAAGATAAATATCTCCATACGTTTTTTGGTTATTTTCCGTCATATAATGCTCGCTTTCTGACTCTTTTATATGTAAAGTTTCCACAGGGTGAAAGATATGCATCACACACACTTACAGAACCATTTATGGACATAACACAATTTTTAATTAATTATTACGATATAGCACCCGACAGATAATGAAAAAAATACTGAAACACATAGCACGCAACATAATCAGTCGTATCCTTATCCTTGAGTCAAGGATTGTTTTGAGAAAATATAGACCACAGATAATTGTTGTAACAGGTACTGTTGGGAAAACATCTACAAAAGATGCTTTGTATGCTGTTTTTTCATCGTTCACAAGTGTTAGGAGGAGTGATAAAAGTTTTAATAGTGAAATTGGTGTTCCATTGACGATACTTAATCTCCCCAATGCATGGGGGAGTCTCTTTGGTTGGGTAAAGAACATACTGCGAGGTTTAGTCCTTATATTCTCCCACCAGCCATATCCACGATGGCTCATAATTGAGGTGGGGACAGATAAGCCGGGAGATGTGAGTGGTATTGCAAACTGGCTTGTACCTGATGTTGTCGTAGCAACACGTTTTGCTGAAATACCTGTACATGTTGAGAACTTTAAAAACCCAGAGGATGTTATCAAAGAAGAGCAGTCAATTGCTTTCTCACTCAAAAAAGATGGAATGTTAGTTGTGAACAATGATGACCCGCTTTCGGTGAAATTAAGAGATAACCTCGAAGTAAATGGTGTTTCTTTTGGAATGTCTGAGAAAGCTGGTATTTATGCCACTCATATAGAACTGCTGGAAAATACTGATAGACCTATTGGTATGCGTTTTCGAGTAAATTATAAAGACGCAAGTGTGCCAATAACTATTAATGGTGCACTCGGTGTGCAACATATATATCCTGTGATCGCCGCTATTGCAACAGGTATTTCTCAGGGGGTAAATTTGGTAAAAATAGGACGGGTATTTGATTCATACGAGACTCCCAGGGGGCGTATGCGTATTATAGAAGGGAAGAATAATACTACTCTCATAGATGATACGTACAATTCATCTCCTGTTGCTGCAGAGCAGGCACTAGTAACTCTTAAGCAGATACATGCAAAAGGAAGAAAAATTGTTGTGTTGGGTGATATGAAAGAACTAGGAGACTATACACAAAAAGAACATGAGAGAATTGGAAAAATTGCGTCAACTTGTGCTGATGTATGTATCTTTGTAGGAGCATATACAAGTTATTTTGCACAAGGGGCTAGGAATGGTGGGATAGAACGAAAGGACATTTTTGAATGTGAGAATGTAGAACAGGCAAAAAAAGTTGTTCAAGATGTCCTTGGAGCACACGATATCCTTCTTCTGAAGGGGTCACAGTCAGTGCGACTTGAAAAGGTTGTTGAGTCAATTATGCAACATCCAGAGTATGCAGATAGTATGCTTGCTCGACAAGAGGTGGAGTGGAAAAAGAGATAAAAGTTATAATACACTTTCAATATCTTTTTGAGATATTTCTCCTTCTCGAAGAATAGTAATGTCTTTCTGTGTTAAGTCGACAACTGTCGATGGGGTATGTTCGGGTAGTACTCCTTGAGTAAGTACAAGATCTATTTCAGGTATAGAAGCTATAATATCTTGCGGGTTTGCGTGAGGTTCTTCTCCGCTTTTGTTCGCACTTGTTGTTATAACTGGTTTTCCAAATACTTTAATGATGTTGAGAAGGGTCGGATGGTGAGGTATTCGTATTCCTATATTCTCTCGACCGGAAACAACTTCAGTGGGCAGTTTATCTGTTCTTGGAAGTACCAGGGTAAGTGGTCCAGGAAGAAAAGCATTAATTATTTTCTCAACTCTCATGTCTATCTGAGCATATTTAGAAAGCATTTCAACTGAAGAGACCGCAATACTAAATGGTTTGTTATAATCTCTTCCTTTTATATAAAATAACTTTTGAACTGCTTGGATATTTGTTGCGTCTACACCAAGTCCATATACTGTATCTGTAGGGTAGAGGATAACACCACCTGACTCCAGTGTGTTTATTGTTTTAGATACAAGTGTATCTTCCTGTTCAGAATTAATGTCAATAATTACTGCCATATACGAGGAATAGTAGCAGGAATAAAAGAAAAAACCACTCAATGAAGAGTGGTTGTGTGTACCAGGAAATGAGAACTAACATCTCATACAAGCTCTTGCTCAACTTGTTTTTTGAGCCGAGTCATTCCTTCCTGCCAGTGTTTACCTGATTTGATTTGTTTTTCAAGTATTCCCAGTATCACTTTAGGATCCATGTTTTCTGAAAGAGAAACATATACACACTCATGATTTCGTACACCGCCCTCTTCATCAGCTTTGAGATGCTTATCGATGGTAAAGTGTCGGGATGTGTTGTCATCAAGTGATAAAACGAAACTCTCGCCAACAGTTATTGGCATGCCTTCATACCACTGGGTAATCCGAGAAAAGTACAGTCCGTCAAGTACAAAAACAACAAAAATGTTCTTCAGTTCATCCATGTGGGTAACCTCTCTGTATAGGAAAATTATTGAAACTCTAATTAATGAGACTACCTTTTTATATATAAAATTCAAGTGATGTATAATAGTAAGCAATGTTATATGTATATTTAGTTCTATATGTACTTATTCTCATTGGGGTAAGTTGGTATATATCCAAGAAAGAAAATAAAGAGGGATTTCTGATCGCTAATAGAGACAGAGGCTGGTTTACTGTTTTTATGTCAAAATTTGCTACATCCATAGAACCTAGAAGACGTGGCGGCTGAAAAGCTATTTCTGGAGCTGATGATTCGTCATCATCAAGGCGGTGTCATGATGGCTGAGGGTGTTATTGAGCGCAGTGATACTGAAACAGTGACCCGCTTAGCCCAGACAATGGTTAATGGTCAGCAGGCAGAAGTTGATTATATGAATGAGTTATTAACAACGTTTTAGTTAAAATATATGGAAGAAGCACAAATAAACGAAGAGCCTATTAAACGTAACGAGGAGGAAGTACATACAACCGTAACAAAAGTCCAGCAAAAACCACTGCTGATCTATGGCGCGGTTGCCATAGTTACTGTTTTGGTAGTAGGAGCAACTTTGTATACGCAAGGTTTTGTCACTGCCGCTAAAGTAAATGGTGAATCAATCAGTCGACTGAGTGTCGTTAGTGAATTGGAAGAACAAGCCGGTGCGACAGTGCTCGATTCGATGATTTCAGATATTCTGATTGAACAAGCTGCAACTAAGGCAGGTGTGACGGTGACTGACGCTGAGGTCGCAACAGAGATTACAGCTATTGAATCACAGATTACTTCTCAAGGAGGAACGTTAGAAGAGGTGCTGGCACAGCAAGGACTAGACCGGGAAAGTCTTACGGGACAAATTCGAACCCAAAAAATGCTAGAAGCGCTTTTATCTTCATACATCGAAGTGACTGAAGAAGAAATCGACGCATTTCTAGAAGCCAATGGTCCAGTACCAGAAGGTCAAGAAGACGCGGCGCGAGTGCAAGTAGCTGAACAGCTAAAAGGTCAGAAGTTTAGTACTGCGGCCCAAAGCTACGTCACTGGTTTACGCACTCAAGCTAACATCCAGTACTTCGTAGATTATGAATAGTAGTATGAAATATATCCTATTTGGCTTTATTGCTTTTGTTCTAGTTGGAAGTGGTTTTATTGCTTGGCATACTCCAGAGACGACGTCTGTGACATACGAACGAGAAACGACAACAAGTAGTTCAGACACAGAACCCAAGGAAGGTGTTCCAAAAGATGATCCTATTACTGAACAATCTGCGAAGTGAAAGAAATCGAGATCCAACCTGGTGATACATTCTCGACTATTATGGAGGACTTTAATGTACCTTCCTCTGAACAGTCCTCAATCTTAGCGGCGGTGCAAGACGTATACGACTTTACCAAACTCCAAGCTGGCAAACTGATGCATGTGGTGTTTGCACAAGACGCTCTAGCGTCAATTGATTACGATCTATCAGATGACACAAAAATAGTGGTGGAAAACTTAGACGGTATGTTTGTAGCTAAAAAAGAAGCTATCGAATACGACGTTACAGAAACAGTGCGGAGTGCCACCATTGAATCCTCACTATTCTTAGATGGCTCAAACGTCGGCCTGTCAGATAAAACACTGGTTGAACTGGCTGAACTATTTCAGTGGGACATCGACTTCACTACTGACATTCAGGTCGGTGATTCGTTCACCGTCTTGTATGAAGAACGAAAAACTAAGGGCGGTGAAGACGCAAGTGCAGGAAAAATCCTTGCTGCTCAATTTACCAATCAAGGTGAGACTTACGATGCTTATTATTTCGAGACAGCTGACGATGCGTCTGGGTATTACTCTGCCAATGGTGAGAGCATCGAACGACAGTTCTTAAGCTCACCAATTAGTGTTGGGTACATAAGCTCGGGCTTCAGTTACAGTCGCGTGAATCCAGTTACCAAGCAAGTAACCCCACATCGTGCAATTGACTACGCCGCTCCGCAGGGTACACCAGTGGTGGCTATCGCTGACGGTGAAGTTTCGGTTGCAGGAAGTAAAGGTGGACTGGGTATTACAGTAGAGATTGAGCACGGTGGATATATGAGTCAGTATGCACATCTCTCAAAGATTGCTGCTGGAGTGAAACGAGGCTATGACGTGTCTCAAGGTGAGATTGTTGGGTATGTTGGTTCAACTGGTATTTCTACTGGTCCTCATCTTCAGTATGCTTTCTTCAAAGATGGTGCACCGATTAACCCACTTAAGGCCGATCTGCCACTGGGTGAAGCGCTTGATGAATCAGTTATGAATGACTTTGTAGCAATTCGTGATCAACGTATGACGCACCTAGAATCACAAAATTAGTATTAAATTATTAAAACAAAAAGAATAACGTATGGAACAGACAAATAGTGAAACAGGTACGGAACCAGTACTTACAAAGAAAGAACAAAAAGCAATAAAACGTGAAGAACGAGAAGCTGAACGTAACCGCCGAATCCGTTCCCGGAATCTCAAGAAAAATCTCAAGAGGGGCATCATATTGGCTATCGTGGTTTTTGCTGTTATCGGTATTGGGAAAATGATGCAACAGTCAGCCGCTACGTCTGCTGTAGTAGCTACTGAGTCTATGATCATAAAGACCGATGACTGGGTAAAAGGCAGTACAGAATCTCCAGTTGTATTGGTTGAGTACTTAGATTTTGAGTGTGAAGCTTGTGGAGCATATTATCCACTGGTGAAGCGAATTTCGGAAGAGTACGGCGATAAAGTTACATTTGTCACTCGATACTTTCCACTACCAGGTCATCAAAATAGTATGACTTCCGCGCTTGCTGTTGAGGCTGCTGGCAGACAAGGTAAATACTGGGAAATGCATGATCTACTGTTTGAAGAGCAAAAAAATTGGGGTGAACGTCCAGCTGCTGATCCAGCAATCTTCGAAGAGTACGCTAAGCAGTTAGGACTTGATATGGAACGCTTTGCACAAGATATTGACTCAGAGGAAGTGCGAGATCGTATCATCCGAGATCGAGATGAAGGCAATCGTTTGGGTGTAAATGGAACCCCTTCTTTCTTTCTCAATGGTAATAAGATAGATAACCCACGTGGTTACGAGGCGTTTATAGCCCTCTTGGAGGGTGCCTTGCAAGAATATTAATTACTTATATGAGTATATTTAGTTTTGATAAAAAGGCGTCACCAGACTCATCTTTTGGTAGAGAAGACTTTTTGTTTCTGTCTCAAGATGCAGTCTATATGGACGCAGCTTGTCAAACGCTGCGACCAGAGCCTGTAATTGATGCAATGCAGACGTATTTTAAGGAATACAATGCTTGCGGTGGGCGAGTGAAGTATGAATGGGGCAAGAGGGTTGACGAGGAAGTAGAAAATACTCGCGCCACTGTGCTGAAGCGTATTGGCAAGTCAGCCAGCGACTACCAGGTTGCCTTCACGCTTAATACCACTTACGGACTTAACTTGTTGCTTCAACAGCTTCCACAACAAACTTACGCCCGAATACTTACTTCGGACATTGAACATAATTCAGTCTTCCTGTCTACCACTACTGCGGCTAAGCGATTGGCAATACCTCGAAAGGTTCTTAGAAGAAGTAAAGACGGATCACTCGAGTACACCACAGACGAGCTCGCAAAAGCAATCGTGGTGGTGAACGCCACCTCAAACATAGATGGCAGATCACTTACCAATGCCGCAGCACTCGCCAATAACCTTCATGCCTCAGGCGGAATTTTGATTCTCGACGGTGCACAAAGTATGGTGAGCGATGCATCACTGCTTAGGGAAACCGACTTTGATGCGCTGTGTTTCTCAAGCCATAAGACCTATGGTCCGAGCTTGGGAGTTATCGTGGTTAAAAAAGAATTACTGAACTCTCTGGAACTTTCATTTGTGGGTGGTGGAATGGTAGCAGAGCTTACTGAAGATAGTTTTACTCTACCGACAGAGGACCCAGCCGCTGCGCTTGAACCTGGCTTGCAGGACTTTGCCGGGATCATCGGTTTAGGAGCTGCACTCGATTGGCTCGGATCCTACCGACCAGAGGGATGCTCTCAACATGAGCAGCAGGAGAAACTCTCACACATACTGTTTGAAGGCCTGTCTGAACTACCTAACGTGCATCTCTTGAATCATGAGCCAAGTTCTACACTGAGCTTCTATTCAGATGATATTGACGCCCACCGTCTGGCCATTTTTCTCTCGAAGCAGAACATCATGGCACGTAGCGGTTACTTCTGTTGTCACTACTACCTTCAAAACCTGAAAAAATATCCACCGTTGCTTCGCCTTTCACTTGGACTCCATACAACCGAAAAAGATGTAGAGACGGTACTATCAGTTATCAAGAAAATAATAAAAAATATCAAATAATATGTTTTGCATTGCTGCGTTTATAGTCTTTGTTGTTCTGGGGATTTTTTCGGTTCGATATCGTACACTGGCAAAAAAAGCTTGGTATTGTGTCGGTAGAAAATTAACCATGCGTCCCTGTGAGATCGGATTTAAAGAAGAGGCTAAAGACGCTTTGATTGGGAGATTTATTTTGACGAAACCCCGATTAGCCAGATTCTTAGATCGATGGATTGAAGTCTTTGCGACTGTCTTTGTCGTACTGAGTGTATGGAGTCTGCTTCTTGTATTACAAAGCGGCCTCTTTCTGTTTGTCTACGACACCTGCAACCCCAAAAACGTTGAGTCTTGTTCTCTAGGTGGAGAGTCTTGCGGCGTATCAACTGGCCAACAAACTTTTTTAGCAGCCGTAAAGAATTTTGAGGTACTGAACTGGACAAAGGAAGAAACACTCTTAATGGTTGATACATTTGCTCGCATCCCTGACCGCTTCAAGCGCTGGGAACCAGAAATGTTTATTGATGAACAAGCAACCTACTACAGGCCTTTTGACCCACAAAAACAAACAGCGCTTGAGGTCATTGACCCCGGTTGCAAGTTTTGTGCAAAGCTGTTCAGAAATATGAAAGTTGCGGGATTTGAAGACGTATACAATGTTACATACATTCCCTACGCAATCCCAGATCCTACAACACCAAGTGGATATAAATTCCCTAATTCAACGTTGGTCATCGCCTACCTTGAGGCCGTAAAACAATACCCGTTACAGCAGGAAATACCAGCAGACTGGCAGATATTGGAACGACTTTTTGTGGGTAAGACTGAAAATGGAGCTTCATATCAGGAGCAATTTAATCTGCTCTATTCTGCCGAAGAGTCCGAAGTGGTATTGCTTAGGTGGCTCAAGGATATAGGATACAGCGAAGCACAAATAGAAAAAATACAGGACACATCCCAGTCAGCAGAGGTGCAAAATATAATTAGAAAACAAAATGAAATTGTTGAAGACGATATACGAACGATCAAGATCCCAACCATTATGTTTGATGGACGGCGATATGATCGAGTCATAGGCGAAGATAAATTAAAGTAATCGAAGTGGTCTGTTTAGGTAATGCAGAAGATGTGTCACGGGAAGTAAAAACAAAGCCAATAATTTATAAGCACTGAAGTTAAATAGTTATGTATGAAAGAAAATAAACACGAATCAGTAAATACTTGTGATCACTGCCATGATGACGAAAATCAGGATTCAGGCATAATCGGAATATTTAGCATGTCTGGTGCCTTAAAATCTCTCACTCCGATTTCAGGAATGCTCTTAGCGGTGGGTTTTATTGGTTCGTTCTCACTACCTGATGGATGGAGTACCCTTTTCTATCTATTATCTATTTTAGCTGGCTCAGTCTTTGTGCTACGGAGTGCGGTAAAAGGTCTTATCCGACAACGTTTTCTCAACATTAGCTTCTTAGTAGTAATTGCTTCTCTTGGTGCAATCTACATTGGCGAATATGGTGAAGCCGCAGCGGTAGTATTCTTGTTTTCTTTAGCGGAGTGGTTTGAGAGTTTTGGGGTTGAACGTTCACGTAAAGCAGTAGCAGCTCTCATTAAAAAATCTCCGAAAGTTGCTCAGTTAAAAACCGGTGAGATTGTTCCTGTTGAAGAAGTATCAATTGGAATGGTTGTGGTGGTGAAGCCTGGTGAGCTGATTCCAATGGACGGTGTTGTTGTAGCGGGCGGTTCTTCAGTTGATGAGGCGGCGATTACTGGTGAGTCAACACCGTCTGATAAGATCGTCAAAAGTAACGTGTTTGCTGGCACACTGAATATACAAGGCTATCTCGAAATACAGGTAGAAAAAAAGAGTAGTGATTCTACGTTTGCTCGGATAATTACGCTTATAGAAGAAGCCCAAGCCTCACGTGCCCCAACGCAAACATTTATTGATAATTTTGCTCGCTACTACACACCGCTAGTTGTTGTAGTGTCGCTGCTAACGGTCGTCATTCCTGTCGTACTACTCGGACAACCATTTGATGAGTGGTTGTATCGAGCCATTACCCTCTTGGTGATTGCTTGTCCGTGTGCACTGGTAATTGCAACACCTGTGGCCATCGCGTCAGCTATTGGTGGAGCATCTCGTCACGGTATTTTAATCAAAGGTGGAGTGTATCTTGAAAAATTAGCCAAAGTGAAAGCAGTCGCTTTTGATAAAACGCGTACATTGACGTACGGAAGACACACAGTAACAGAAGTCTTAGCGTTTGGTCCACACACCAAAGATGAAGTAATTGCTGATGCGGCTGGTTTGGAAGCTTTTTCCTCCCATCCGTTAGCAGAAGTAATTACTCAGTATGCGAAAGACCGAAACATTACCCCTCACAATATGGAGTCGTTTGAAAACGTTGCGGGTAAGGGTGGAAAGGCGCACTGTTTGGTTTGTAACGCAAAAAGTTATATTGGGAACACCAAGCTAATGAAAGAGCATGCGATAGAAGACAAATCATTTTTAGCAGAAATTGAACGATTGGAGAAGTTAGGCCAAACAGTAGTAATGGTGGCTGAAGAATCAGAGCTGATCGGTGCCATCGCAATAGCTGATACTGTGCGTGAAGAATCCTCGTCTGTAATTATGGAACTAAAGAAAGCTGGAGTAGAGAGTGCCATGCTTACCGGTGACAATAATCTCAATGCTTCGTATGTGGCGCAACTGGTTGGTATAGAAGTTGTTCGGTCTGAGTTACTACCTGAAGACAAGGTGAAAGCAGTGAAAGACTTACAGACAAAGTATGGTTCAGTGGCAATGGTTGGTGATGGAGTTAATGATGCCCCGTCTTTAGTGACCTCAAATGTTGGCTTTGCCATTGGGGCCGGTGGTACTGATGCTGCGATTGAATCCTCAGACATTACTCTTTTGTCAGGTGATCTAACTGCTATCCCACATTCGATTCGATTGGCCAAGGCCACCATGAGTACGATTCGTTTTAATTTAGCCTTGGCTATAGGAGTAAAGATTCTATTTTTGATTCTAGTACCGTTTGGTTTAACAAATCTTGTCTTTGCCATTGCTGCTGACTCAGGTATGGCGATTGTAGTTATTCTTAATAGCTTACGGCTCTTTAATAAACAGTAAGTATGAAAAAGGAAAGATTCAAGGAAATAATCGAAACAGACAATAGCATCCTCCTGCTCGATATCAGAGAGCCGGAAGAGTTACTCATTGAGGAAACGATTCCTGGTGCTAAGAACGTACCAATGGGAAAAGTGTTTACCGAAGCCATTCAAGGAAATTTACCAAAAGAGATAGAGATAGTTGTTTTCTGCCGCACTGGTGGCCGGGCAAACATCGTTGCTCGTGAACTTAGTGAGCGTGGATATAACATAGAAGGCTTAGAAGGTGGTCTAGAGTCCTTGAGAAGCAAATAATCATCTATGCTAGAACTTGTATCGATTTTCTTAGCCAGTAAGCTACATGTCGTTATCATTTTGATAGCGCTCGTTGCTATTGCATTCGCTTCAGACTTTGAAAGGTTGCGAACTCTTGTATTGTCTGCGGTAGCATTACCGATTATTTTCGTTAGCAGTAGGATTGCGTCGTATTTCTTTGAGAGCCCGCGACCATTTTTCGAGCACGATTTTGTGCCACTAGTTACACATGCAGCTGATAATGGTTTTCCATCAGATCATGCCTTGTTGGTATTTGCGATTGCCAGTATTGTATTCACTTTTAACAGATCTGTCGGCATCGGCTTATTCATCTTGGCAAGTCTAGTTGGCGTCGGTAGGGTATTAGTTGGTGTGCATCATACTATTGATATCCTTGGGAGCGTTATAATCACGGTCAGTATAGTGTACATAAGCAAAGTTATTATAAAGTTGATAACAGACGCAAAACGATATGAAACATAAACATTCACACAATCATTGTCATAGTCACGGAAGTCCAGGAATGGGGCACGGTTCAGCCGGTACATTTTTGAAACGATTTTGGATTGTTACCTTTTTACTGATACCACTGGTGTTTGCAAATGAGATGGTAATGGAGGTTGTAGGGCTGGACTCATTCATTTTGAGTAAATGGATTGGTTTTGGCATAGCGACTATTATTTTTGGTTTTTCTCTTATTTTCTTTCAACATGCGTGGCATGAAATAAAGGCTAAGGCCTACGGCATGATGACGCTTGTTTCAATCGCAGTAGCTTCGGGGTATCTCTTTTCCGTGGCGGCAACGTTTATACCAAGTCTAGAAGCTGACTTTTACTTAGAAATATCAACCCTGATTTGGGTACTTCTCTTTGGGCACTATCTTGAAGCGAAGTCTGGAGCAGCAGCTGGAGATGCACTCGCTGAGGTAGCCAAGCTATTGCCAAAACAAGCTCATAAATTGATTAATGGAGTTGAAACTGATGTTGATATAGCTGATCTACAAGTTGGTGACCAAGTATTGATTAAGCCGGGTGAAAAAGTTCCGTCCGACGGAACAGTCATATCAGGCTCAGCCAATGTTGATGAAGCACTCATTAGTGGAGAATCAAAACCAATCCAAAAAACAAATGGTGACGATGTTGTAGCTGGGGCTATCTGTCTCGATGGTTCACTTACCATTACGCTTACCCGAGTCGGTGAACACTCTACTATTGGGCAAATTCAGAAATTGATAGCGGAAGCGCAACAGACTAAACCAAACTCACAACGAATTGCCGATAAGGCCGCTGCCGTACTTACGTTTGTGGCAGGTATTACAGCTTTTTTGACCATTCTAGTATGGACATTTTTGATTGGGGAAACTTTTGTGTTTGCCGTCACGCTGGCTATCACTGTATTGGTGATTGCTTGTCCACATGCTCTCGGTTTAGCTATTCCAACCGTAACTACCATCACTACTTCATTAGCGGTTAAAAACGGTTTCTTCATCAAGAACCTAGCGAAGATTGAGGTTATTCGGAAAGCGGACTATGTGGTATTTGATAAGACTGGCACGCTTACAACTGGTCAGTTTGGGGTGACTGATGTGGTTGCAACTGATGATTATGCAGAAAAGGATATTTTGCAAGTCGCTGCTTCACTTGAACAGCACTCGTCACACATTATTGGGGAATCAATTGTGAAGCACGCTAAAGATTCTAAAATTGCACTTTCTACTATCTCTGCCTTTAAGAACGTAGCTGGCAAAGGTATTACTGCTGAACTTGATGGAAAAAAGTATGTTGTCGGTAATAAAGCTTTGATGTCGGAAATGAATATTTCACTGGCTAATGCTGAAGCTGGATACAAAACATTATCTGAAAAAGGTAAGACCACTATCTTAGTTGCCGATAAAGACGAGGTAATTGGTCTAGTGGCCCTGTCTGATGCTATTAAACCAGAGTCGTTTGAAACGGTCACTCGACTACACGCTATGGATGTGAAAGTAGCGATGCTGACTGGTGACGATACTCAAGTAGCTAAAAGTGTGGCTGATGAACTTGGCATCGATACTTACTTTGCCGAAGTGCTTCCTGAGGATAAATACGAACACATTAAGGAACTTCAGAATGACGGCTCAATCGTATTGATGGTTGGTGATGGTGTAAATGACGCTCCAGCGTTAACGCAAGCTAATGCTGGTATTGCCATTGGTGCTGGAACTGATGTGGCAGTTGAAGCTGGTGATGTTGTGCTGACCCGCAACAATCCCGAAGACATTGTTCGATTGATTACACTAGCCAAGAAAGTGTATAGCAAAATGATCCAAAATCTTGTGTGGGCGCTGGGGTATAACGTTGTCGCTATTCCAGCTGCTGCTGGCGTGTTTGCGTACTGGGGCTTCTTCTTACGACCTGAAATCGGTGCGTTCGTTATGAGTCTATCGACCGTTATTGTAGTAGCCAACGCCATGTTGCTTAAGCGGATTGACTTAGCTTAAAATATGAGGGTAGTATACAATTACTAGTGATATATATGATACGAAGACTGAGCACAACAATATTCATACTACTGTTTCTTGGAGCGATGTTCGGCGGTCTTTTTCATATGTCTATGGGCATGGATATGACCGGCAACATGACAGGATGTCCCTATATGTCTTCTAATGAAGAGCTGTGCAATATGTCAGTGAGCGACCACGCCCAAGCATGGAAAGATTCTTTCACTGCAACAGTTCCTACGTTCCTTACTTTCCTCGCTGCTTTAGTTGCTATTGCAGTGACTATCTCTATTGCACCCAATCTTGCGATTCCACAGAAACTCTTACATGTGAGACTCAAGGTTTTAAATATAGTTGAACGATCGTTTTCATATTTCATACGCCCCTTACAGGAACTGTTCTCAAGCGGAATTTTACATCCAAAACTTTTTTAGTTGCTAAGTAAAGCAGTTTAATACTGCCTTTATTAATAAGCTAAAGAAGTACACATGAATACAAAACTTATTTTTGGTGCACTTCTGATAGTTGTACTCGCTTTTGGTGTTTGGTTTACCAGTAGTCAAAACCAATCAACAGAAGCACAACAATTAACTACAACATCGGAAGATCATCACGGAGAAGAAGAAGTAACAAATTATGAGATTTACCCCAGTGACGTCGCTGACAAGATTACAGCCCAAGAGGACATCATTTTACTTGATGTGCGGACACCCGAAGAGTATGAAGCTGTTCACTTAGAAAACGCTCTATTGCTACCAGTTCAAGAATTATCACAACAATCACTTTCAGCAATAGGACTTGGTGAGGGTATGAAAGACAAGGAGATCATTCTCTACTGTCGCAGTGGTGCAAGAAGTAAGACGGCGTATGACATTATGTCGTCGCTTGGATACACAAATATTAAAAGTGTTGGTGGAGGTATGATTCATTGGGAAGAGGATAATTATCCATTCACTGAATCAGGTCCATATACTGGACCAGAAACAGCTAGAGGAGCTGTAGTAGACAAAGAGGTGATGTCTGGGCCACAAGCGTCAGTTGATCGTGAGCTTCATGACTTTGGAGTTATCACTCAATATGGTGGCACAGTAGATACTGACTTCACTCTCACCAACATTGGAGAAGAAACTTTGACTGTGGGTCAGATCACTACGAGCTGTAGCTGTACGAGCGCAACTGTTGCGAAGCCGTCGCTATCGCCAGGAGAATCAACGGTTGTAAAAGTGGTGTTTGACCCTGACTTCCACGAAGAGCCAATAGATGTCTTCAAACGCACGGTCTTTATTCCAACCAATGATCCAAATACTCCTGAAGTTGAAGTGGCTATACAGGTAGATATTGTCGAAGGAGAATAATTACTAAGTTAAGAAATAATAATCATGAACAAATTTATTATCGGCGCAATCATAATCGGTGCTGGTTTCATCGGATTCAACATGTTGAACAATGGTAGTGATGACAACATTGCAGCCACCAATACTGTTTCTAGCGCAAAGATATCAGTCGTTGAGCAGCCTCATGACTTTGGTGACATTGATATCTTTGCAGGCAAGGTTGATACAACGTACACGTTAAAAAATGAAGGAACAGAAGCTGTGACTATCACCAAAGCGGGTACGAGTTGTATGTGTACTGAAGGAGTAATTGCCGGTTTAACATTCGGTATGCACGGTAGTGACGTGAAGTCAGTCACTATCCCAGCTGGCGGTGAAGAGAAAGTGAAAGCAATATATGATCCCTTGGCTCATGGTCCTAGTGGAACTGGACCAGTTACTCGTATGTTGATGCTTGAAACTAATTCGAGCGAGACGCCAAAAATTGAACTGCGCTTTAGTGCCAATGTAGTTAAGAATGAAGGATAAGTATGAATGAAAACAGTATGAAATACATTGGAGGTCTAATTGCACTTTGCCTCTTAGTTGTGGGCGGAGTGTGGTATATGAACAGAGACACTGATATGGCCTTTGACATGGGAGGAATGATGAGTGGTGAACGTATGGGAGGTGTATCAGAAGAGTCTGATCTAACCAAACTTCCCGAATACAAACTGGAATCAGTTAAACCAACTGAAGTAGTTGAACTTAAAGATGGCGATACCTTCGATATGGAGGCAACAATTGTCACTCAGGAGGTTGGTAATCGAACAGTTAAACGACTGGCATACAACGGTCAAATTCCAGGACCAGTGCTTAAGGTGCAAAAAGGTGCTGAGGTAACGGTCAACTTTACCAACAACATCGACATGGAGACATCTCTTCACTCTCATGGCTTGCGCGGGAGTTGGCAAATGGATGGTGCGGTACCAATTACTCCAGCTATCCCAGTTGGTGAAAGTTTCTCCTACGAACTAGAGTTTCCTGACACTGGCGTATACTGGTACCACCCACACGTGCGAGAGGACTATCAGCAAGAGTTGGGACTCTACGGAAATATGATTGTTGAAGAGGATGGGTACTGGAGTGAAGTAGATCAAGAAGAATATCTGATTGTTGATGATGTACTTGAAGATGGAGACTTTAGTCGAGAGTTCGTCTCAAACACGCTCATGGGTCGTTTTGGAGACACGCTTCTAATTAATGACCAAGAGAATTACAACCTCACTGTAAAACAAGGTGAGATTACCAGAACTTTTATCACTAATGTTGCAAACACTCGTACCTTTGAGCTTGAATTTGAAGGGGCTGAGATGAAACTGGTTGGTGGCGATCTTGGTCGAATCGAGCAAGAAGAAACGATTGAACACCAAATCATTGCACCAGCCGAGAGATACATTATTGAACTGTTATACAGCGAACCTGGCACCTACGCCATTGACCATCGTGGTGAATCAGTTGGGACAGTAACTGTTCAACCATCAAGAAGTAATCGACAATCTGAGTTCTCTCAATTACGTTCAAATGCTGGCGACTACTCAAAACTTCGGACAAATACCTCAACTTTGTTAGCTAAGGCACCTGATAAAAACTTACGCCTTGATATCGAAATGAAAGGCATGATGGGTAATATGATGAACGATATGAACAACGGTGGTTCAGGTATGGGAATGATGGGAGGAAATGCTGACGATGACATGATGCGGGAACACTGCCAGATGATGCCTGAAATGGCTGGTTGTGAACCATATCTTGAAAATAAGGATGAAGAAGCGGAACACGGCGAAGATGGTATTGAGTGGGAGGACGATATGGCCATGATGAATAACATGAGCACCGATGAAAATATCGAGTGGGTTATTGAAGACACTGATACTGGAGCAAAAAATGATGGGATCGACTGGTCGTTTAATGCTGGCGACCTAGTAAAGGTGCGAGTATACAACGATGAAAAGGGTATGCACCCAATGCAACATCCACTTCATTTCCATGGACAACGATTTGTTGTTCTGGCAACCGACGGTGAACTCAATGAAAACATGCAGTGGAAAGATACCGTTTTGATTCCAAAGGGTCAGACGGTAGACCTGCTAGTTGATATGAGCAACGCTGGAAAATGGATGGCGCATTGCCATATTGCAGAACACTTGCACTCAGGCATGATGTTTCAGTTTGAAGTAAAATAGTCACTTATTTCTCATACAAAAACAGCCTCAAATGAGGCTGTTTTTGTATGCTTCTCGTGCTAGCACGAATTGGTGAGCCTTCTCGTGATGCGACCAATAGGTTTATTGCACCACAAGGTTATTTTTAACACCTTCAGTATATTAAAATGACCCTTCTCGTGAGGTAGTTTCTTGTCAAAAAAGTGACAAATGTGACACATTGGTGTGCCTTTGACATATTGACATAATATATATTATTGATATTATTTTTTTGGAAATGATACGAATGTCGTATCACAAAAATGTTAAACCTCAGAAGGCTCATCATGCCAGAGGAGACATCGAATGGTTCATTCCATAGCTAAACGTGATCAGGTGCAGTTTATAAGAGATATGATTTATGGTCAGGAAGGTAACTGTGACGATTCAATCTTTGATCTCGGTTTATCAACAAAAGAGACTCTTGCTCTTGCAAAGAAGCTTCTTTTGTCTGTGACAGAGGGTGAGGTTGTGTCAGTTCTGAGGTATCTTGGGTTGTCGGGTAGAGGTCTCAGTACGTATGGTTTTGAAACTAACATTTTGTTTTCTAACATTTTAAAAAACACGAATGTTGGCTTAAGACTTACTGCTCATATTTTTGACGATCGTATTAGTGGGACGTGTGATTCAATTTTGGATTTCATGGCTCGCGCAGTAGACACTTCAACGTTGTCCAGGTATCTCGAGTTGGGTCACGGCAGTCTTTCTCGATCCAGTACTGATATCCACTGGATTACACAGTTTACTCAGTATTGTCGAGCCAAGAATCAAAGGCGTGCATGGGAGATTCTCAACACCGCGACCAAGGGCAAAAGATTTAAATCTGATGATTATCTTGGCGGATGTCGTGGAGAGCCAGCCACTCGTGGTCTTGCGAGTCTTGAATCTCGTTTGATATCTCCAGTATCAAAACAGGCGTTGATTCAAATGGTTACGGATTTGTTTGCACTCATGGAAAAAAAGAAGTTGGTCCCAAGCCAGTCGTTTGTTGCAAATGATCCTTGTCCACCTGAGGTGTTACCTTATCATTATCGTTTTGATAGCAGGAACCGAAAAGTTTGTAAGGTTGTACGGGGTCCCTATAATATTGGGTACATCATTGCAAAGGACTATCATTTGCTGGGTTCGGAAGATCCAGACGAGCAACTATCAGGGAAGATGATTGCTCAAATTGGTTGGGTGATTGCCAACAGGGATAATGAACGCCATCGAGTAAATCTTCAGATTAAGGCAGATGCTTTGCGCTGATGATGCTTGGAATGATAAAAACCCACGGAACATGTTGTTTCGTGGGCTTTTTTATAATTAATATTTTTAGAAAATTGCAATATCTAAGTTGGTTTAATTAAATTAGATGTTGTTTACATTGTGAACCACACAATGAGGCATCCAGAAACTGCACCAGCAATACCAGGCGCTATAATTCTCCACATGATTTTATTCCAGACATTGTTTCCTCTATGTGCCTTTATGTTATAAGCAGCCTCGAGATTGCGCATGAGTTGAACCTTTTCAGATTCCAACAGTTTTATCTGGTGCATGTTTATCGCCAATGTATTCTCGTCTTTTAATAGTACTATTTGGCTTTCTATACTACCTATTTTTTTGAGTAAATCATTTACTTTATCCATAAAAATATGTTATCAAAAAAGTGACAAATGTGACATCTGATGGTTTTTGTTTAGTATATTATTTATATATGGAAAACATCAATTATTTTGGAATACTATTTTCTTTTATTACAGGACTTTTTTTCGGTTTTATTTTTGGAAGTTGGGGTGCATTTGAAATAACTTCCGGAGAAGTAATTTCTTCTTACATATTGGCTGTCACTGGATTAGTGGTTTGGAGATATACTGTTGCAGCCGAGAAAGGTAATGAAATAAAGGAAAGACCTCTTCTTGATTTATATTTAGGGGAAGAATTAGGTCTTGGTGAGCAAGGTATTTTTATTAAAAATACAGGGCATACTATTGCATACAATGTAGAGTTATCAGAAATACATGGCATAAAAAATATACATAATTTTTTCATCGATAACTCTTCTAAAAGAATTGGTCCTGAAGAATATGTTGGTGTGAATATACACATGAGAAATATAAAAAATAGGAATAGTCTTAGCTATGTCAGCAAGAGGGATAACTTAATGAAGATGATGGGTGATGTTTTTGGTAATGTTCAGAAGATGAAAGACACAGATGAAATGAGGTCTGTTGGAGCAATGGTTCTTGGTTATGAGTCAGCTAATGGAAATAAATATTATTCTGTATACAGGCTTTATCCACAGTACTTAATATTTGAAGATAAACAGGTTCTCCAATTTATTTCAGCAGGAAAGGGTGTTTGTAGTATAAAAAGAGCACAGAAGCTTTGTGCGCTTAAAAAGCTCAATATTTGATTGACTTTTTACTAAAAAATTGTAATATCCAGGCTAGAAACGTTGTTTAACAATTCCAACTAAGAAATCTAAAAATAAACGGAAAAGAAAGGGTGGTGAACAGTGAGAATCATACCACGTGTATATCAGAAGGAAGCTGTAAAAGCAGGGGATGCTGCTTTGAGAAGCAGAAGAAGGCGAGCACTCGTTGTGCTTGCAACAGGTCTTGGTAAAACAATTACCGCAGCTCTTATCGCCAAGAAGTTTGGTGGAAAACGTATTCTGTTTCTTGTTCATAATAACTTTATTCTTGAACACGCAATGGATGAGTTTAAGATGGTCTTTCCCCAGAAGACGAAAATGTCGATCTATAACGGCATCACGAAAGATGGGGCAAAGGATGCGGATATCGTGTTTGCAACTTGGCAAACAATGGGTGCCAATATCAATGATTGGGGAAGAAGATATTTTGACCTCGTTATTGTTGATGAGGCGCACCACACAGGGGCAGATACCTATCGTCCTGTGGTTGATTATTTCCAGGGGGCGAGATTAGCCATCACGGCAACACCTGACAGAAGTGATGATATTGATATTCGAGACATATTTGGAAAGGAAGTGATTAATGTTACCCTCGAGGAAGCAATTGCTCGTGGATGGTTACCTCGTATTGAGTACCACGTCATCACAGATGAAAGTCTCAATGAAGATACACTCCAGAAAGTTGTTGCAGAAATTCGTGAAAGTAAGAAACGCTTTACAATGGCAGAAGTTAACCGACGTGTCTTTATTCGTAAGCGAGATACAGAGGTTGCTAGGATTATTAACGGTTATAATGAAAAAACATTAGTTTTTTGCGCTAACATTGATCATGCTGAGCGCATGTCAAAAGTTCTGGATCTTGCGAAACCCTTCCATTCAAGAAGTGGTTCAGGTCAGTCTGATTCATGGAAAAAGAATCAAAAAGTTCTGGATGATTTACGTAACGGGAAGGTTCGTAAGGTGTGTGCAGTAGACGCTTTCAATGAGGGTGTGAATGTGCCCACAATTGGTCTTGTTGCATTTTGTCGGGTGACTGACGTTTTGACTATTTTTCGTCAACAGCTTGGTCGCGGTTTGCGTCCAGGGAAGGACAAGCTTGTTGTTCTTGATTTTGTCGGGAACCTAGAGCGAATCCAGTTGGTGCTTGATACCATGAATCGTATTTCTGATTTACACGAAAAGTATACTTCTCGGTCCGAGAAAAACAAAGAAGGCTATACTCGAGAGAAATTCGAAGTTTCTGGTCGTGGTTTTGAATTTACGTTTTCTGATCAGGTTGTTGATTTGGTTGAGGTCCTGGAACATTGTGAACGAGATTTCTATCCCACATGGCAGGAAGCAAGTAAGGCTGCTATTGGGCTTGGTATAACTACGCAAGAATCCTACAAAATGGGTCAAGTGTATAAAAAAGACCTAAGGTTACATAGTAATCCCGAATCAAAATATAAAGATTTTCCAGGATGGAAAGTTTTTTTGGGTGGTGAATATAAAGATTACTACCCAACTTGGCAGGAGGCATCAGTTGCGGCACGAAAACTGAAGATAAAAACAATGAAAGGTTATAAACGTCTCTACAAACGTGACCCGCGTCTTCACTCATCTCCCAACTGTTACTATTCAGATTTTCCTGGGTATCCAGTATTTCTTGGAACCAAAAAGAGGGAAAAATATCCGACCTGGCAGGAAGCATCAATGGTTATTCGTAAATACAAATTTACTTCAAAGGATGCATATGTTGAGAGTAGGGGGTCTATTGATTCGGCACTCCCATATCATCCCGAGCGATTGTATGAAGATTTCCCTGGGTGGTCTGTCTTTCTTCGTGGTTTTAAAAAGAGTGTCTATAAGACTTGTGCGCAGGCACAAAAGGCGGCACGACAGATCGGTTTTAAGAGTTGTACAGAATATCTAAAGGGTGGGTACAGGAAGGATCAGCGTCTTCCTGCAGATCCTAGTCAGGTTTATAAAGATTTTCCAGGATGGTCAGAGTTTCTTGGAACTGTTGGTCGCAAGTCATATGATTCTTGTAAAAAAGCTATGGCATCTGCGAAAAAATTTGGTTTCAGAAACAAAGCTGATTATCAGTCTCGTTGTAAAAAATGTGATCCATTGCTGCCCGTCACAGCTAACACTAAGTACAAAGATTTCCCTGGTTGGGATAAGTTCTTGGGTAAAAAATAAACCCATCCATAAGCCCTGGCGTTATACCAATAACGTCCAGGGCTTTTTAATAAAAAATAAAATATTGACACATCAAAATAAATACCGTATTCAATAATACGGTATTTTCTTCTGTTATACACAGAATTTCATGCAAAAAAATGGATATATTTTTTTCACTTACTATACTTTAGAGTAAAGATGTAAGTGAACATGTGTTCACATCAACAAAGAAGTAGAAAACGCAAAAAAGCGGTGCTTTTTGTGTTTGCCACGAATTATTAGTTAAAAAATAAAAAATATGATTAGAAATAAACAACTTGTGTGGCACACTTCTAAGAAGAAGATAGATGACCTCCTTCCGTATAAGAAGAATCCTCGGATTATGACTGAGGAGCAAATTACTAACCTAAAAAAGAGTATCAATAGGTTTAATCTTGTTGAGATACCAGCGGTTGATACGAATAACCGTATCATTGCAGGACATCAGAGACTAAAAGTCCTGCAGCTTCTCGGGAGAGGGGATGAATATGTTGATGTGCGTGTCCCAAATAGACCACTGACAGAGAAGGAGTATGAACAATATCTCCTTACCTCAAATGCGATAACAGGAGATTGGGATTTTGAGGCTCTTCAAGATTTTGATGCTGATATGCTCATGGATATCGGTTTTGATATGGGTGAACTTAACTCTATATGGTCTAGTACTCTTGAGGCGGAAGACGATGACTTCAATACACAGAAAGAATTACAAAAAATAAAGACACCAGTAACGCAAGAAGGGGATATTATCATTCTTGGGAATAACCGATTGATCTGTGGTGATTCAAATAATCCAGATGTTCTCAAGAAGCTTTGCGGGAAAGATAAAGTGTCTACGGTACTCTCTGACCCGGTGTATAACTTGAGTATTAACTATGATGCTGGTTTGGGTGGAAAAAGAAATTTCGGTGGTAATGTGAATGACACCAGAAGTGAAGAGGAATATATAGAATTCCTGAGACAGAACATAAAAACAGCTTTGACTGTTACAAAACCTGATTGCCATTTTTTCTACTTCAATACTGAAGAACAGATATGGATACTACAGACGTTGTATAAAGAGTGTGGGATTAGGAATAGGAGAGTGTGCATGTGGATAAAGAATGCACATAATGAGACGCCTAATGTTGCTTTCTCAAAAGTGTATGAGCCGTGTATTTACGGAACAGTTGGGAAGCCTACGTTATCAAAAAAGGAAACAGGACTAAACGAAATACTCAATCAGGATATTGGAACAGGTAATGATTCTCTTGATGACATTAATATCTGGACGGCAAAAAGAGTGAGTGGAAAAAAGATGAACCACGCTACCGAAAAGCCCGTTACTTTGTACCATAAACCCATAAGGAGATGTACTAAGGTAGGGGATATTATTCTGGATAGTTTCGGTGGATCAGGAAGCACACTCATTGCCGCAGAGCAGTTAAAGCGTCGGGCATTTCTTGTTGAAAAAGAACCTTTATTCTGTGACCTCATTATTAAACGATTTGAGGCACTCACAGGTATTAAGGCTAAGATTCTACGATAGAGGGTATGAAGCAGGACAGGAAAGAGACTGTTTTGGAACTCTTGAAAGAGATGCCTAATGTCGCACGTGCTTGCAAAAAGGTGGGTGTATCAAGACAAACTTTTTACCGATGGAGGACTGAAGATGCTGATTTCTACAGAGATTCTGAGAGTGCTCTTCTTGAGGGAGAAGAAAACATGAATGATTTCGTAGAGAGTCAGCTAATGGTAAAGATAAAAGATAGAGATGGACCTTCTATTAGATATTATCTTAATAAGAGGCACGAAAAGTACAAAGACAAGGTTAAGGAGAAAGATGGAGAAGAGTTCGAAGCTAGTCGTATCATACAAGAACTTGGTTTAACACCTGAAGATTTTACTGACGAACATCTTGATGAGACGACACGTAAGATTACGTCACATCTTTTGAAAAGATAAGCATCTTAATTTGAGTGTTATCAAGTTGTGAGTACGTGTCCCATTTTGAAAGGTACCTATTTTGTAAATGAATAGGTGCTTTTCTTATATATGTTTCTTTTACAATTTCTGTCCATTGTAATTTTCCTGTAATTAGTTTTCCTTCTTGAATAGAAAATTCTTTATCCAGAGTATCCTTATCGTTTAGATTCCAGTATGTTGAATCATTGCTTAGTATAATTGAATATCCTTGGGAACAATTATTTTCTTCAATAAATCTCTCTATGCGCTCAACATCTTTAAGGATTGCATATCGATTAACATTGTACGCACCATGATTTTTCAGATAGAAGTATTCATTATCGTGAATTAGTTTCGTTTTCTTTGTTTTGTACTTAAGTTCGATGGGAATAACTTCATCCTTCAACTTAACTAAAATGTCTAGATATTCTTTTTTCTTTTTCCCAAAAGGTATTTCCAACCTAATGTCTGCTTCTGGAAAAAGTTCTTTTATTTTCCATGATAAAGAAAATTGAAAATCAGCTTCAGAGTGAAATACAGGCCTTGTAACAGACAGAGACTTTAGAATATCTCTTATCGGAAAAGTACTCATATTATTTTCCTATAAAATAATAAGGAATATAAACCATCCGAATTGGAAAAATATTGCAGAAAATAAGGTGTGGAAACCTAATTTTCTATCGAGTTCCTCTTTGTGGCAGAGATAGATTATTCCTAGTATAAATCCAGCTAAAGGAATGATTAGTGCGATAAGAGTAAATGCCCAGTACGAAGGATGAGAAGATGCGTTAATAGTATTCTTTGGTGCTTCACCTATTCCAAACATAATATTTATTTTATTAAGTAATAAAGATACAGGTGGCGATATACAAAAAGCCCACCACCAAGTAGAGCCGAAGCTCATATCCCAAGTTTCCCTGGAATAGCACAAACAGTGACCCTTGATGATGGGTTCTCTATACTGTTTGTGTCTCACTATATTCGGACCATATCGCCACAAATGTGTCGGGTTAGATCACTATGTTGTCTATGTATCAACTAAACCAAAAATAGCTTAGTGACGTCATTATATCGCTAATACAGTAGTTCGTTAAGCTAAAAACGAGTATGAGATATAAATACCATTTTGCATAGCTTTGCAAAGAAAACTGGTCTGTCATTAATATATCTATGGAAGAAGGAATAGAGGAGTTAAAGTATTGTCTCTATGCAAGAAAAAGCACAGAAGATTCTTCAGAAAAACAAGCTCTTTCAATTGAATCGCAGGTAAGGGAAATGACACAAATAGCAGAAAGAGAAAAACTCAATATCGTACAGATATACAAAGAGTCACATTCTGCTAAAGCGTCTGCCACAAGACCTGTCTTTCTAGAAATACTTAAAGACCTTGATGAACAAAGATTCAATGCAATCATCACATGGGCACCGGATAGATTATCAAGAAATGCGGGAGACCTCGGGTCACTTGTTGACCTTATTGATCAGAAGAAATTATTGAAGATAAAAACATTTGGACAAACATTTACTAATTCTCCGAGTGATAAGTTTCTTTTGATGATTCTATGTAGTCAGGCAAAGTTAGAGAATGACAACAAGAGTATAAATGTAAAAAGGGGACTCAGAGCACGAGCTGAGATGGGGCTCTGGCCAGCACAACCTCCAACAGGGTATAGAAAGGTGAATGATAGGGAAGCAAAGTGTGAAGTAGAGATAGACCCTGAACGAGCATCTGTCATTAAAGAAATGTTTGAGAAAATAGCTTATAACGGGTGGAGTGGTCGTAAGGTATATGACTGGTTAAGGTATGAAGTAGAATTTAAAACACATAGAGGAAAATACCTCAGTATTGGGAATGTTTTCAAAATACTTGAAAATACTTTTTACTATGGTTCATTTGAATTTCCAAAGGGAAGTGGTATTTGGTACAAGGGTAAACATGAAGCGATAATAACTAGAGAATTGTTTGATGGAGTAAGGAAATCAATTAAATCTCAGGTTATTAAATCACAAGGTAAGGAATTTGCTTTTACGAAGTTAATGAAGTGTGGATCTTGTGGTTCAAGTATTACTGCTGATGAAAAATTCAAAAAACTTAAAAGCGGGGAAGTGAGGCGTCATGTTTATTATCGGTGTTGTAAGTCTAAAGATAGAAATTGCAATGAGTTAGCGATAAATGAAAATGAATTAATTAGGCAGCTACAGAAAATGACTAACAAGCTTGAGTTAGATGAAGTAAAGATTTCGGATAAGATAGAGGATGATATTAAGAAGTTTAAGAAGCTTCAGAGTATGTTTTTGGGGAAAGAGAGTGGAGATTCTATCGTTAATGTCGATTTGCAAGAATACTTTAAGTTTATCCTACAAGAGGGTTCAGTTTTGGAAAAACGTTACGCGTTAGAATGTTTTAAAAGTGAAATATTTTTAAGCAAAAAAGATTGTACATGTAAGTGAATTATACTACTAGTAATATGTGTGATATTTTTGAGTATGTAACTTGTATTGCATATGTCAAAGAGAAAGGTTTATAGATTTGGGTTTGGAACTAAAGAAAGACCAGGAAGTGCTGTCTGGAGAATAACTACTGTGCCCAAGGAAGGTAGTGTATATATGAATAATACACCTGAATTTGGCGACAAGATTCACGTTTCTCTTCATGCATCAGGAAATTTCCATCTAAAGTTAAAGGAACAAAGATATAATTTGGAACCCCCTTTTATACAACCAAACTCTCATTTTATACATGGACCTTGTATATTTTTTGACCGACAAGATAGAAACTTACCCCCGCCACCTGCTACCGGTAAGATAAACAAGGTTAATTGGTTAGGTTGGCCAAAGAGTGGAAATTTGTTTGTGATTAGTACTTATTATTGCGACCCTGGAATCAGTGTAAAGTGTGAACAACACGAAAGAATGATTTGTGGTCCTTTGAAGGCTAGACTTCTTCATAAAGATAAAAATTTTTATGTAATTATTACAGAGAGAAAGATGAATCCAGAAGAAGTTGAAAGTTCACAAGATCCTCACAAAAACTTAGAGTTTGAAGGAGGTTTCCCAGAATTTTTGGAGTTAGTAAGAGTAAGTAAAACAGAACGGGGACTATCGGCAATAATTATCAGTGGTTTTAACGCTACTAGGAGATAAGGTGTATTTGATATACTAGGGGCAATGAAAACCAAATTTATATTACATGGAGGTTATACTGGTGAAGAAAATAATCTTAACCAAGGTTATTTTTCTGAAATGATAGCAAATGTCCCAGATGGTGGGAACATGCTATTAGTATATTTTGCAAGTAAAGATGAAAAAGTTGATGAAAAGTATAAACAGGATTACAGTCGGATAAAATCTCTACTAAAAAATGGAAAGGAAATAGTGGTTCTAAGAGCAACCGAAGAAAATTTTATTCAAGAAGTTAAAAATGCTGATGTAATTTATATTCGAGGTGGCGATACGCAAAAACTGAAATCCGTACTTGATAAATATCCAGAATTTGTAGAAGTTATTAAAGGAAAAACTATTTCGGGTTCATCAGCTGGTGCATATGTGCTTTCGAAATATTATTTTACTAATTCACAAAATAAAGTTTTAGAAGGGTGTGGTTGTATACCAGTGCGGATTATTTGTCATTATGAGAGTAAGATTCACCCAATTTTAGAAAATGTTGACCCTGTTCTGAAAATGAGAGACTATGATGACACTTTAGAACTTATCTTGTTGAAAGATTATGAATGGCAAGTTAGAGAGATTTAAATATGGCAATAATAAAAACAATACAGGCAGGTAATTCAATCATTCACTCTAAATCTGAAGAGGTACACGACATTTCTTCTGATGGTACAAAAGATATCATCACAAATCTTACTGATACAATGAGATTTGAAGATCTTGTTGGTATTGCTGCTCCACAAATCGGAGAGAATGTGAGAATCTTTGTTACTGAAGTCCGAGAGACAAAATATCGAAAAGAAGGTGCAGATAAGTTGAGGGTGTTTATAAATCCTAAGATTATAAATGTCTCGGAAGAAACTAATGAAGATTATGAAGGGTGTGGTAGTGTTGCGTCAGCACAGTTATTTGCACCAGTTAGGCGTCCTGAGGAAATCACTGTAGAAGCTATAGATGAGAGTGGTAATACTTTTACGTATACCGCAAAAGGTTTATTAGCTCGTGTTATTCAGCATGAAATTGATCACTTAGATGGCATTCTCTTTTCTGAAAAGATTTCTAATTTGAAAAAAATAATGAGTAGAGAAGAGTATATTAAATATCGTGGAAAGTAACAGAAAATATCTGTCGGTGTTATCCGAACCATACCCTAACTGTAGGGTGAACATCAAGTTTTGATATCTCTTCCTTGCTAAACCATCCGTACTCTGAATGTTCGTTACTAATCTGTATGTTGCCAGAAAAAGATTCAGATAAAAAATAATGAAATACTGACGTATGTCCGTTGAAGGTTGTTGAGTGTGTTTTTACTTCTGTTCCAATTTCAATATCTAGTCCAGTTTCTTCCTTTGCTTCTCTGAGAGCTGTTTGAATGGGAATTTCTCCTGTATCTAATTTACCTCCAGGAAAATCCCATGTATTAGGATATGTTTTTGAGGTGGAAGAACGTTTAAGTAGTAGATAGTTATTATCTTTTGTGATTATCACTTTTGATAGTTCAAGGTCTTTATTCATGTGTTCGTATGAAGGGTGTCTCAAAAGGGTTGAGGTGGTGAAATAGTAATTTATGGCTACGTTGAGGCTTTTCGTGCGAGCGCACGACTTGGTGACCCTACGGGGAATCGAACCCCGGTTTCATCCGTGAGAGGGATGTGTCCTAGCCGCTAGACGATAGGGCCAAACTTCTCGAATAAAGAAGTGTTCAAAATAGTAACATTTTCTGTTAAAAAGGCAAAAGAAAAAGGCTTGCTTTGCAAGCCTCACAAACTAGAAAAGAAGATGTTTGCTGGTGCGGGAGAGACCAAGCTTCTGGAGAAGGTAAGAATACACCTCTGTCGGTTTGTTGTTGTGGTCGTGGTGAGCGATATTCATGTGAGAAAGTGTTTGCTTAACCAAACTTCTCTTTTGCTTTACATTCAACTCTTTACCAAACTCATCCTCGAACCGTTTAGTTAGGGCATCAAGAGTATCTTTGGAAAGTATCATGAGTAACTCCTTTCTTTCTGCAGACTACAATAGGTAAGACCTACTCTGCAAGCTTTTCTTCAACAATCTCTTTGACCATTGATCCATCAGCATTACCTTTGGTTTCTTTCATGACTGCGCCGATAAGTATTCCCATTTTTGATGTGTCACTAATCTCTAACTCCTCTTTTTTCTGAATAACAATTTTTTCAATTTCTTCTTTACTCATCATTTCAGGAAGAAATTCTTCAAGTATTGTGAGCTCTATTTTCTCACTTTCTGCAAGTTCAGGACGTCCACCTTTGGTAAATTGTTCAATGGAATCCTTCCTTTTATTAGCTTCTCGCTTAATAACAGCAAGAACTTCCTCGTCAGAGAGTGTTTCCTGGGGTGTCTTTCCTGTGGCAACAAGTTCATTGGTAAACGAGCTCGAAAGACCGCGTAGAACTGATAGGCGGGTAGTATCCTTTGCTCTCATTGCTTCCACGAGCTTCTCTTTGATGGTTGTTTGTAGTGACATGATTTATGTATGTTAAACGTATAGGCTGAAATCTATCATATCACAGTCATCTGGTATACTAGTGGATATATGGATATATTCATCATTGTATTGCTTGCAGTTATCTTGTTGGTATTAGCCTCACTGCTTTTGCATCTATACCGAAAGGATGGTGCCTCTTCAGATAATGAAGGAAGTTTTTCTATGCTTCTCCAACAACTCAATGAACTCTCAAAGACTGTTGATCAGAAAATAGGAGAGGGGAATAGGCAAGTTGGTGAGACCCTCCGTTACCAATTCAAGGACTCTCAGGAACTCATAAAAGAAATCACGAGAGAAATCACCGAAGTGAAGGAGGTGGGAAGGCAGACGGCCTCAATTGCAGAACAACTAAAATCTCTACAAGATGTTCTCAAAAACCCAAAACAACGAGGCGTACTTGGAGAATATTATCTGGAAACACTCCTCAAAAATACGCTACCGACAGGAAGTTATGCAATGCAATATGCATTTGAAAATGGTGAAATTGTTGATGCTGCTGTATTTGTGAAAGACAAGGTGATACCTGTTGATTCAAAGTTCTCGCTTGAGAACTACAATCGTTTCGTCGAAGAAAATGATGGAAGTGAAAAAGAGAAACTCGGAAAACTATTTGTTACTGATTTGAAGGCGCGGATTCAGGAAACGGCAAAATATATTCGTCCTGAAGAGGGAACAATGGATTTTGCTTTTATGTTTATTCCACATGAAGCTATTTACTACGATCTTCTTACTAATAAAATTGGCGAAAAGGGTGAAGCTGAAGAGTCAGTTATTCAGCGAGCAGCTCATAAGTATCGAGTAATTGTTGTCTCACCAACATCATTTTTGGCATACCTGCAGACAGTACTCCAAGGACTTCGGGCTTTGCAGATAGAGGAAAAGGCTCAGGATATCATTAAGCGAGTTTCTGAGCTTAACAAGCATATTGCTGGATATGAAAAGTATCAGCAGTCGCTCGGAAAGTCCCTCGCTACAACGGTAAATCACTATAATCGAACAAATAAGGAGTTCAAGAAGATAGATAAGGATGTGATGCGTATTACTGGGGAATCAGTAGGGGTTGAGATTGAGGAGATTGATAGGCCGGGGGAAGAATAAAATAACTTGCATTTTTACGCTCTTGAGTTATTATATCCCGATATAACTATGGCAACAGAAAAAACAACAACAAAAGTAAAGAAAGCACCAAAAAAGACAGAAAAGAAGTCAGATGATTTTGCTATTTTTGAGACTGGTGGAAAGCAATATGGTGTGCAGGTTGGTGATATTCTAAAGGTAGAAAAGGTAACAGGTGACCATGAAGAAGGGACATCTATTACCTTTGATAAGGTTCTTTTTGTAGACAATGGAAAAGATACCACAATTGGTGATCCATATATAAAAGGAGCTTCTGTTGTGTGTGACGTAAAAGAGATCGGACGAGCAAAGAAAGTAGATGTGGTGAAGTATAAAGCTAAGAGCCGTTACTTTAAACGAAAAGGACACCGACAACCATATTTCAAACTTGAGGTAACTAAGATTGCATAAAAAAATAACACGAATGTGTTATTTTTTTATTTCCTATTCCTCAGCGCATTATCAAGTGTCTCTTTATCTGAATATTCAATTTCGGTACCTGTTGAAAGGCCTCTTCCGAGTATAGAAAGTGTTGCTTTTCCTTCAAGTTTTTCTTTTAGAAAATCAGCAGTATTATCTCCCTCAGGTGTCGCATTCATGGCTATAATAATCTCTGTCGGATTATATTTCAAAACAAAGGACTCAAGCTCTCGTAGTCGTATTTTCTTTTGAGGATCTTTTTCAACAACAGGTAGACTTCCTCCAAGAACAAAATAAAGACCGTTGTATAAGTGACTTTTTTCCATGGTTTCAAGATCAGAGTCTTTTTCAACTACCATGAGTGTTTTTATATCTCTCGAGGAGTCTCTCATAATGGGGTGGGTCATTTCTGCAGGATCATTCGAATAAAAATATGCATAGCATTCTACGCATTGTTTTATGTGTTTTTTCAGGTCACGTATTTCATCAGAAAGAGAGGAAAGATAGATATCATCTTGGGTAAGTAGGGAATAGACAATCCGTTTTGCTTGACGTGGACCAATACCAGGAAAACGAGAAATAAGTTGTGACAATGTTTCTATTGAGTGCATACTAGAAATTATCAAAATCTTGATTATCGTGAGCTCCATCAATATCAGAGAAAGATGATTTGTCAGCATCAAAGTAAAGTTCAACTCTACCAGTCGGACCATTTCGGTGTTTTTCAATCATAATTTCTGCTACATTTTGACGACCTCCGTTATCCTCATCTTTTTCTCGATGGATAAACATAACAACGTCAGCATCTTGCTCAATAGAACCAGAGTCTCGAAGGTCAGAAAGGCGCGGTTTTCCGCCACGGCTTTCAACAGCACGAGAAAGCTGAGAAAGGGCAAGAACCGGGACATCAAGTTCCCGAGCAAGCGACTTAAGAGAACGAGATATTTCTGTTACTTGTTGAACAACGTTATCATTATTTTTACTTTGCGTTGGTGTCATAAGTTGAAGGTAGTCAACAACGATAAGACCAAGACCTTTTTCACTTTTGAGTCGTCGAGCAACAGATCGCATCTTAAGGATATTATTTCCAGGCTGGTCATCAATATATATAGGAGCTTTTGATAATACTTCCAAAGAGTCCCTAATACGCCCAAAATCTTCTTCTGCGGTGAGTTTACCTGTACGGAGCTTCCATGCATCAACACGCGACTCTGCGGCAAGCATACGGTCAACAAGCTGTTGGGAACTCATTTCAAGAGAAAAGACTCCAACAGGAATATTATGCTTCATGGCAGCTTGACGTGCTATATCAAGCGCAAGAGCTGTCTTTCCTGTTGAGGGTCGTGCTGCCAAGATGATAAGGTCTGATTTCTGTAGTCCAGAGAGTTTAGCGTCAAGTCCAGAGAAGCCTGTAGGAACTCCTCGAAGTCCATCTTTTTCATTATGTAACTTATCAATTCTTTCCCAGGCATCTCCAAGTATTGATCGCACATCAACAAATTTATGGAGTGTTGAAAAGTTTGTCACCTCAAAAATTGCTTTTTCAGCATTATCAAGAAGATATTCAAGTTCCTGAGATTCATCATACCCAAGATGTGAAATTGATTCAGATGCTTCAATTAATTTTCGCATCATATATTTTTTCTGAACAATACGGGCATAGTGTTCGGCATTAGATGATGAGGGAACAGAGTCAACAAGTTCAGTCAGGTAACTACTTCCTCCAATACTTTCAAGACGTCCCTTTTCTTTTAGTTTTGAAGAGAGAGTTAGAAGATCAATAGGCTCTCCTTTTCCAAAAAGTTCAAGCATTGTCTCGTATATGATTTTGTGTTTACCGGAATAAAAAGCATCCGGTGCCACAATATCCATGATTTCATACAACACTTCAGGACGAAGCATTATGGATCCAAGAAATGCCATTTCAGCATCGATACTCTGTGGGGGAATACGCAATTCTTTTTTGAACGGTGTTTTTTCTGCCATATGAGGATATTATACCGAAAACTAAAAATGTAAGGGTGTTGGTAAGATGTGGAGAATAAAATATGGCTTTACTGGGTGCTACATGGTTTGTGCTAAGGATGTTTTTCTATTCCTTGGTAACTTCTTGACCAGAAGGTGTATCTTGGACAATGAAGCCATGTGTTCGTATCTCATCACGTATTTCATCTGAAAGACTCCAGTTTTTTTGTTCCCGTGCTTCTTTCCTTCTTTCTAGTAGCTCTTGAACGGTGTGTGGAATCTCTATCTCTTTTTCAAAATAGTTAGTTCTAAGGTCGAGTCCGAGCGCCTTGTCTATATCAAGGATAGTAGCTTTTCTATCTTCTTTTGTGAGTGCATTGTCTTTGACTATTTCCCATAACAAAGCAAGTGTACTTGCGGTGTTAAGGTCATCTGCGAGATGTTTTTTTGCTAATGATACATAGTACTCATCGGCTGTACCAGTGTTTTTAATAGGTGACAGGAAGAGAGAAAGACGACGAAATGCTGTTTCAGAGGCAGAAAGAGCCTCCCAGCTAAACGTGAGGGGTGTTCGGTAGTGTGCAGTGAGGCAGAAATAACGATAAGAAAGAGGGTGGAAACCTTCATCAATTACCAGTTGCATGCGAAGAAAGTTTCCTTGTGATTTTGACATCTTTTCTCCTTGGGTGGTAAGGAATTCATTGTGAAGCCAGAATTGAGAAAATGTCTTCCCTGTAGCAGATTCTGACTGAGCAATTTCATTATTATGATGAACCGGAACATGATCAATACCTCCTGTATGAATATCAAGCTCTTCACCAAGAATACTCATGGCCATTGCTGAACATTCAATATGCCAACCAGGAAAACCGGTACCCCAGGGAGAGTCCCATTCTTGCTGTCTTTTTTTGTTTCCAGAAAGTTTCCACAGAGCAAAATCTGTCGGATTCTTCTTTTCGGCATTAATACCAATACGAGCACCTTCTTTTATTGAATCAAGGTTGATTCCACCAAGAGAACCGTATGTCGGGAAGGTTGATGTATCAAAGTAAATACCGTCAGATGTTTTGTAGGTGTGTCCCTTTTCTTCAAGTTTTTGTATAAGTGTTATCTGCTCCTTTATATAGTCAGTAGCTCGAGGAAAAATAATTTTTTTCCTATCTATATTCAAAATATCAAGATCATGAAAAAACTCTTTTGTATAAAAAGCACTTATTTCTTGAGCACTCCTTCCTTCTCGTAGAGCACCTTTTTCTAACTTATCTTCTCCTTCATCAGCATCAGATACTAGATGTCCCACATCGGTAATGTTAATAACATGTTCTGTGCTGTACCCGATATATTCAAGGGTTCGCTTGAGTGTGTCGGCAAACACATACGAACGAAGATTCCCAAGGTGAGCATAATTATATACCGTAGGTCCACAGGTATACATGCGGACCTTTTTAGAAGAGAGAGGGGTAAACTTCTCTTTTTGTCCACTTTTTGTGTTGGTGAGGTACACTTCTGGTTGATGCTTTTTTCTGAAAAATGGAAACATAGATTATAACCACCTCTTGAATTTAAACAGAACGAACATAATAACCGTAGCAATTACCATCGAACCAGTAATAATCCAAAAATCGTTATCGATACCAACAACAGGGAGCACCTTTGTGTTCATACCAAAGAGGCTTGCAATAAGAGAAAGTGGGAAGGTGACAAATGAAATAATAGTAAGAACTTTCATTATTTCATTTTGTTTGGTGAACAAAAGAGAGTCATTTGTTTCTCGGAGCGTATTAGCAAGTTCTATACTATGCAAGAGATTTGCTCGTGTTTTTTTATATTCTTTTTCATAGAGATGTCTTGTTCGTTCGAGAAATTCTTTATTCTTCGTTTTTGTTGCAAGAAGGAAAAGATTATCAAAATTTACTTCATGAGGAATAATTGTTCTTTTGATATCAAGCAGGTCTCTATTTGCTCGGGAGAGTTCAAATACCATTTCTTTTTCATGTCCTGTATATATTTTATCCTCAATATCTTTCAGGGTACTTTGTAAGTGTCCAATCTCATTATCTACCGATTCATATAATCGTTGCATGATTTGTAGAAATATAAGTGGAGCAGTCAGGTCTTCCGCTGTTTCCTGTTGAAGTGTTGAGGTAACGTCTGCTTCTTTTGACAGTCTCTCAAGCGCATCTATTGTGTCAAACTGAATCGTGATAACAAAATCATTACCAATAATAAAGTCAACTTCCTGGATGTGACTCCTACTATGGCTGTGTTTATACGCGGGGATATGAAATATTGCATATGTAAAACCATTATATGCTTCAACATATTGTTGTGGGGTTGGAGAGGCGATGTCATGAGCAACAGATTCATCAAGGGCATATTTTGAAACTAAAGAAGATATTTCTTCAGGTGTAGGGTTAATAAGTTGTAACCATTTTGTTTTTGGATATGTATATTCTTGAACCATTACCTACAAGTATACACCAAAATGTTTGACCGTGTTTATCTGCTTGTGTAATAATGACGTCACTATGAAGCACTCATTACTCAAGATATATACGACAGTTTTTATTGCAGTGGGGCTTCTCATTCTTTCTTTTGGTGCAGGGTGGTATGTTGCCAAAGAAAATGGTGAAAACACACAAGGTCAATCTGGATCAGTTTTTTCTTTACACAAACATCAAAATGTTGACTTATCACTTTTCTGGAACGTATGGGACCTACTAGACGCAAAATTCGTACCAACACACGGTACAAGTACCGCAATGACTGATCAGGAGAGGATATATGCGGCAATTGAAGGTTTAACAGACTCCTACGGAGATCCTTATACGGTTTTCTTTCCTCCTGTAGAATCGAAATCATTTGCTGAAGATGTGTCAGGAAATTTCCAAGGTGTTGGTATGGAAATAGGTATACGGGACAATGTTTTAACCGTTGTTGCTCCACTGAAAGATTCACCCGCAGAGAAAGCAGGGATTTTATCTGGTGACAGGATTGTTGAAGTTGATGGACAATCAATGGCAGGATTTTCCGCGGAGGAAGCTGTAGAGATTATTCGTGGAGAAAAAGGAACAGAAGTGACACTTACTATCAGACGAGAGAGTGTCAGAGAAGCATTCCAGGTACCTATTACACGAGATGAGATACATATTCCTGCAATTGATACAGAGTTAACAGAGGATAATATTTTTGTTATTAGACTGTATAGTTTCTCCGCAGTTTCAATCAATCAATTCAGAGAAGCACTTCGAGAATTTATTAAAGCTGAAACGGATAAGCTTGTGCTCGATCTTCGGGGTAATCCGGGGGGTTATCTCGATGCTGCTATTGATATGGCGAGTTGGTTCCTGCCAGAAGGAAAGGTTATTGTGCGGGAAGACTATAACGGAGAAGCAGAAGAAGATGCCTATCGAAGTAAAGGATATGATATTTTCACTGATGAATTGAAATTCGTTATTCTTGTTGATGGTGGATCAGCGTCAGCTTCTGAGATTCTTGCAGGAGCACTACAAGAGCATGGAAAGGCAACGCTTGTGGGAACAAACACATTTGGAAAGGGATCTGTTCAAGAGCTTGTGTCTCTTTCAGAAGGAACGTCATTAAAGGTCACCATCGCTCGCTGGTTGACACCCGAAGGTGTTTCTATTTCTGAAGGAGGATTAACACCAGATATTATTGTCGAATTTACTGAGGAGGATATTGAGAATAGAGAAGATGTGCAGTTTGAAAAAGCGGTTGAGATTCTTCTTAATCAGTAGAAATTTGATTTTTTGCTAAAAATATAGATACTTATACGTACGAGCTTAGAATAATCATAAACAGATATGAAAGTTATATTACTTAAAAATATTGCAAAACTAGGAAATAAATTTGACGTGAAAGAGGTTTCTCGAGGATTTGCACAAAATAAACTAATCCCAAATAGGGAAGCAACACTAGCAACACCTGCTGCTTTAAAAAATATTGAGAATCAACGAGCACAACTTGATGCTCAAAAGAAAATCCGAGAAGATCTTATTATAAAGAACATTGAGGACATAAAAGGAACAAAAATTACTATACAAGGGAAAGCAAACGACAAAGGTCATTTATTTGCTGGTATTCATAAGGAAGAAATTATTCCTGCACTGAAAGAACAGACACGACTTGATATTGATGAAGATCACCTTGTTCTTGAGGAGGCTCTCAAAGAGATTGGTGAACATAAGATTGGAATGAAGGTGGGGGATATGGAAGCCGAATTCACTGTTGAAATTATAGCTGAATAAATAAAAAAACTCGGTATACCGAGTTTTTTTATTTTACGTGGACTACCTTCTTTGTAACCGTTTTATTGTTAAAACGTTTTTTCCGTTTTGTACCAAATTCTACAACACCATCCTTTAGGGCAAAAAGAGTATGGTCTTTCCCAAGGCCAACATTCTCGCCTGGAAGTACATCTGTTCCTCTTTGGCGTACAATAATAGCTCCTGTTTTTGCAGATTGACCATTATTAAGCTTCACACCAAGGTATTTTGGCTTTGAATCTGTTAGGTTTTTAGCTGTTCCACCGGCTTTAACTTTTGACATGTTTTCTCTGTGCTACAATAGCAATGAGAGTGAGTATATCCCGTCTTAAAACAAAAATCAAGTCCCATATTACACACCATGGTGATCAGTTATATGTGGTAGGTATTATTATTGGTACGGCAGTACTTTCTTTTGCACTTGGAAGATTATCAGTAGAAAAACCACTTGATACTGTTCAGATAGCTTATCCTGAAGAAATTGTTGCTCGTGCACAAAAAAGCCTTGAACAAAATAGGGAAGTGGTAGCTTCATCTCAAGGAACAAGGTATTACTACACTTGGTGTAAAGGTGTGGGGAGTCTTTCTGAGCAAAATAAGATAGTGTTTGAAAATCCACAAAAAGCTGAAGAGGCAGGGTATACATTGGCTTCAGGGTGTGGTTCCTAGAAGTACACAATATGGCTACAAATAACGATATTTTACCTAAAACATAAAAAAAGTACTTGACTTTTTCATTTGCTTTGCTATACTATACACCATCACAGCTACGTGCTGTGCTTTTCTTTTACGGGGAAGATCTTGTCATCTGTGAGGATTCGGAAACCTTTTGTCGAAGGATCCAATAAGCGGGATGAGACAAGAACCTCTAGTTTCTTTCAAAAGAAGAAAACTGGAATTAGTACATAAACAACGGCTTATTTTATATTTTACGACTGTAGGTTTTATTACAATCCTTTCAGGCGTAGCAGGAACTCAGGCTCCCGTAGAGCTACCAAATGAGGCACCTGTAGTTGAAGAACGGCTCATTGAAGAAGTAAAACAAGATCCCGAAGACTTTATAGATACAGAGAGTTATGTCCGACATTATTTCTCTGATCTTCCGGTCATGGTAGATGTCGCGTTTTGTGAGTCTACATTTCGTCAGTATGACGAAGATGGAAATGTTATTCTTGGAAAAGTGAACAATGATGATGTTGGTGTTATGCAAATTAACACCAATTATCACCTTGAAGATTCAGAGAAACTTGGTTATGACATTTATACTCTCGAAGGAAACCTCGACTATGCTCGAGCACTCTACGAGAAGCAAGGAACAGACCCGTGGGTCCATTCTGAAAAGTGTTGGTCTCAGTCTCCAATATCTTCTACACTTGCAATGAAGTAATTCATTCAACAACGGCTCAAAAATCCACCGAATATATTCGGTGGATTTTTGTATTTACAGAATAGAAAAAAAGAGTAATGTGGAATATGGAGGAGGTCCTTAACTATCTACAGTTCTGTTTCGAAAGGGGAACAAGGATGTCGGAGATGCAACAAACTTCCGTATCAGGAACACAAGATGCTGATGTGTATTCGGAGACCTATAAACTGCTAATGAGTGGTTGGGGGTTGTTCAATAAAGTAGCTCAGCTTTTGGGGACAAAAAATTCTGAGCTTTTTGTTTATCTGTACGTAAAAAAATTTCCACCCATAGAACTAGATAAGGAGGAGAAAAAACAGCTGTCTCTCAAACAAGAAGAATCAACACCAAGAGTGGAAGCTTTAAAGAAAGCTCTCGAAATCTTTGAAGGTTATTTTAAGAAATATAACGAAAAATTTTCTCTGAAAGCTTCAGAGGAAGCTTTCAGAGGAGATGAATTGCCACGTTGGTTTGTTGATGAATTGTTGGATCTTTATCTCATTGCACTTGCTGTAGGTAAAGCTGATGAAGCTGTAGATAATGATATAAAGATCATTTGTGAAGATTGTCCTGCCTAAATATAAGGGATGAATAATAGAAGGTAACACACATCAACCAAGATGTGTGTTTTTATATATCCATCTCTTTCCCACCATGAAATTTTTCATGGATATCTCGAAGTCTTTTGTTTGTCACATGGGTATAGATTTGAGTCGTCGCCACATTTTTGTGACCCAGGAGTTCTTGGACAGAACGTAAGTCAGCCCCATGCCCGAGAAGATCAGTTGCATATGTATGTCTGAGTGTGTGCGGAGTTACTTTCTTTGATATGCCTGCAAGTATTGCTGATCGAGATATCATTTTCTGAATAGATCGAGCAGACAGTCTGTTATCATCTGTCTTTGATCGGATGTTAATAAACAAAGGTTTCGAAACGTCTCGTCGAGAATCGAGATATTTCCGTAGCCATCCTGCTGCACGAGGGGAGATGAAGATAGTGCGAATGTGTTTACCTTTTCCTACGATAGAAAGTTCATAGGTGCGTGTCTCGTCGTTATCTTTGAGAAATGATACTTGATCGACATTGAGCGCCACAAGCTCTGAAATACGCATTCCTGAGGAAAAGAAGAGCTCCATGATTGCTCGATCGCGTAATCCTGTGGGTTTCTGAACATCTGGAATTTTGAGCATTGCTTCAACATCATGGACATCCAAAAAAGAAACTGTCTCTTCAGATTTTTGTTTCGCTAATTTTACTTTTGAGGAGGGAAGTGTCTCGATATCTCTATCAGAAAGATATCTCAAAAACGCTCGTAGAGCGATGAGATAGTAGTTTTGTGATTTCTTACCAAGATGTCCGCCACGAGGGTTTTTGTATGTACGAGCAAGATAGAGGCGATAGTCCCAGATGTGATTAGTAGTTAAGTCGTGAGGAAGCAAATTTTCATTCTCGGTTTTTTTGAGCCAGTCAGTAAATAATTTTAAATATTGTTGATAGTTGCGTTGGGTATTGTCTGAAAGTCCTTTTTCAATTTCGCAATACTCCAAGAAGGGGATGATATGTTCACGCAATGGTTCAGTACTTTTTATTGTCTTCATTGGTTGTATTATATCAATATCTATTATTCGCACAATATATGTAAAACGAACTAAAGTGTGGATAAATAAAGGCATCTCTTGAGATGCCTAGTTAATCAAGCAGTCCCTCCCACCATGAGAATGTGAGGTGCAGGAATATGTAAAGAGGTGCATATATCGGTAATAAAATAAAAAAAAGCGCAAATCGCCCCTTCTTTTTTAAATCTTTCAACTTCATACAGTCCTATAGAGTATCAGAAAGTTCTTTGAATCTCAATGATGATGTGTTGGTGTTTATATCTTTAATAATCCAGAAACATAGATATGTAATAGTAGCCATAACAATGTGTGTAGCGAACTCTGTGTGTGTAAACATACTAAACAGAAAACCGCCAATGACTTCTATATTAAACGTTCGCATGGCATAGAGAGCATTCTTTCCGACATGAATTATGGAAATAAAATGATGAGCAATAATAACAAATGCACCCAGGATAAGTGTCTTGAAAAACAGTTTTCTCAGAAGTTGTATGCGTTCAATACGCTTCATTACTTGTGTGTGAATTGTAGTCATATATTATTTTTCTCTTTATATATTTTTTTCATTTCTTTACGAGCTCTACTCAGGCGTGTGCGTACAGCACTTTCTGAGAGTTGTTCTTCGTATGATATCTGCTTGTGGGACTTCCCTGCTACATAGAATTTTTTTGTAACTTCTTGGAATATTTCAGGCAATTTTGATATATACGATAAAACTTCATCTTTGTCAAAGATGAGCGAGAATACATCTTTGTGTTGTGTGTTCTCAAGAACCGCAAGAAGTTTTGCATCTAAGGATGCTTCTGTGCGCCAGTTCTTCTTTTGTTTTGCGTAGGCGGTCAGCGAGGTATTAATAAGTATTTTATACGCCCATGAAGAAAATTGAGCCCCTTCCCTCTTGGTAAAACTTTTTGCTTGGAGGAATATTTTTACAAATGTATCTTGTACAACATCTGTCGCAATTTCTTTGTCATGTAATATTGATTGTGCTTTTCTTAAAAAAGGTTCCTCATATTTTCGGACAAGAATTTCAAATAGATAGGTTTGTGTTTGCGAAAGTTCGAGTATTTCCTCGTCTGTATAAGTGATGTCTGTAAGATGGTTCATTTTTTCTAAAGAAACGCCATTTGCTGGCGTTTCTATTGATGAGTAATATCGACCTTGTTCATATGTTATAACTCTCAGAAAAACTAATTTGTGACAATATCGGATTCATTCCCTTTGAGCATATCAATAACAGACTGAATCATTATTTTTCCATTTTCAATAGCATAATTGAATATTTTTCCAATATATGCCCAGACAGGATCTAATGTATCCGACTGTAAATATTCAATAACATCAAAGTTAAAAAAGAATTTAAGTATTACAAGTGCAATAACGATGACGATAATGAGTTTTATAAAACCTCCATTTGTCTTAGGTGTTTTCATAAAAGTTGTGGATTAATTACTTGGTAAGAATGACATTGGGTCAAAATATGCGTCAGTTGAGGCTACAGGAAGATATACTTTTGCAAGACCGCAGTTAGTATTTCCGAAAATAATGTCTGATCGTTTTATTGAAACAGCTTCTCTTGCAAAAACAGTCAGATGCAAGTGTGGACCTGTGCTATAGCCGGTATTTCCACTGTATCCAATTATATCACCTGTATCAACGTTTTGCCCTGCTTGTGCGGTGATTGTTGAAAGGTGGGCATATAGTGTTGTCAGACCATTCTCATGATCAATAAGTACCCACTTACCATATGAAAGACAGCTACCAACGTCGGTGTTCCCTACATCTCGCACAGTTCCTCCAGTAACACTAAGAAGTGCTGTACCAGTTGGAACGCCGAAGTCTGTTCCATTGTGAAAAGGTCGCCCATAAACACCTGGGTTGTTTTTTGCAAAAACAGTACCGCCAAATTGTTGGGTCAAAATAGCAAAAGGATTAAAGCGGTTCGTATCAAATGGCCAGTCAAAGACAGCCGTACCAAGAGTTGGGATACTGTTTGGGTCAAGAATGTATTGTAGCTGTGACTCATAATCTCGTAGTAGTTGTTCAAATTGTTCTCGTTGCTCTTTCTTGGTTTGCAGGAGAGATTGATAGTTCGCTTCTTTGTTTTGTGTTTGCTCAAGGAGCTTGTCTTTTTCTTCCTTTGTTTGATCGACGGCAAGTTTTTGGCCGGCAAGGTTTTCTTTTAAGGTGACTAGTTCATCTTTTTGTTCCTCTGATTCCCCCTTTTTTTCTCGAAGTATTTCTTTTAGTTCTTCAAGTTCTCTGATAGAGGATTGGATACTTGTTTGGATACTTTTTATTTCGGAAAAACGAGTCCAGAAATCAGATAAGTTATCATAGACAAGAAGTGTTTCAATGAGAGAGTTGTCCTCTGTAAAAGCAAGTTCACGTAGAGTGTCTGCAATAAGTATTTTATTCTGAGCAATATTTTCTTCTTTACTTACTATTTCATCAGTAAGTTGTTCTATTGTGAGATTTGTCTTTGATATTTCATTTTGAGTTTTCTGTATTTCAGTTGCAAATTTCTCACGGGTAACATTGAGTTCATTTATTGCTCGTTGCAACGTTTGTTTCTCCGCACCAACTTCTGTCAGTTGTTTTTCATATTTTCGTATCTCTGCATCAAGTTGTTCTATTTGTTCATTGTATGATTCAATCTTTGCACGAAGCTCATCAGCTTCATTGGCAAAGGCAAAATGGCCACCTATATATATAAAGATAAATAACAAAAGTGAATATAAAATAATATGCCGGATATTATTCATTACGAAGTAACACTATAGCTTTCTGTATTCTGTGAAGTGAGACATCTTTTCCTAGTATTTCTATTAAATCAAATGGATCCGGTGACTTATCTTTTCCAGATAGAGCAACACGTAGTGGCCAAAGTATCTCTCCTCTTCCCTCTTTCTCAGCAAGATTCCATATGGCATCTTTTGCTTCTTGTGAAGTTGGAAAATCAGAAAAACTTTCGACAAGTGGTAGTACCATTTCGAGACGGTTGGCAGTAATTTCTTTCGAAGGCTCTTTTTTCCACAAGAGAATATCTCTATCGTATTGTATATCTGCTTCTAGGTACGAAAAATCTCCTTCGTTAAATGCTTGTTCAAGCTCTGAAATAGTCTCAATTCTCTCAAAAATGGTCTCTAGAGCACGCTGCAGTCTATCTGTATCTATTTGGGTATATCTTTTCACAAGAGCTATTTTTTGATCTGGAGATAGTTTCCGTAAGTGCTCTTTGTTAACCCAGTTTAACTTCTCTTTATTGAACACAGCTGATCCTTTTTGGATACGTGTAATATCAAAATCAGATAATAATTCATCCATTGAATAAATTTCTTTGTCAGTTCCAGGATTCCATCCAAGAAGTGCAAGAAAATTCACCACAGCCTCTGGTAGGTATCCTTCTTCTTTTACTTCTCGTATTGATATTGCTCCATTACGCTTTGAGAGTTTTGTGCGGTCTGGTGCCAACATTAAAGGAAGGTGTGCATAAGTTGGTGTTGAAAAACCAAGGGCTTCTTGAATAAGGATTTGTCGAGGGGTGTTGGATATATGGTCTTCTCCCCGAATAACATGTGTTATTCCCATATCAGCATCATCAGCAACAACCGCTAAGTGAAAAAGTGGCTCATCAATACTTTTTGCAATCACAAAATCTTTTAAGTCACTCGTATCAAATGTAATGTCACCACGGATAAGATCAGTAAACGTTACTTTTTTGTTTGGGTTTTTGAAACGTATTACCTCCGATCGCCCACCCTCCTCTTCTTTTGATACATAAGCGTGTCCTGAATCGAGGAGTTTTTGTAGGTATTCTTTATGCTTCCCCACTCTTTCTGACTGGACATATTTTTCGTCAAAAGAAATACCAAGCCACTCAAAGCTTTTATAAATATCTTCCTCATATTGTTTCTCGCTCCTCTCTTTATCAGTATCTTCGATACGAAGGATAAAAGTACCATTTTGTTGTTTGGCAAAGAGATAACTGAAAAGAGCGGTGCGATAGTTACCAAGGGTAAGAAACCCAGTTGGTGATGGTGCAAACCTGGTAACAATTGTTTCTTTTTTCTTAAGAAATTTTTTGAAAATGTTCATGTTATTGTTCGTGACTTAGTGCAATATCTATAATCTCTCGAGCTATTTTTTCACTGGCATCTGGCTGACTGAAATTTTTAGCTGATTCTTTCATTTTTTCTCGAGCTTCAGAGTTGTGTATTAATCTCTCTACTTCAGATGTAATAATGTTTTGGGTTAGATTTTTTTCTTCAACAACTTCACAAGCTCCAGCGTGAGCGTAAGCAAACGCGTTTTGCCTTTGATGATCTCCATTTGAATCAGTGATTGGTATAAGGATACTCGGAACACCCCAACTGGCAACCTCTGAAATTGTTGAAGCACCTGCCCGAGAAATCACAACATCTGCCGCGCCTGCTGCCATACGCATTGCAAGTGTATTTAGATAGGGAAACATTTTATATCGATTCTTAAATTTGTGATTGAGTAATCGAGCATGTGTCATTTCTTTCACTTGTTCTGTATTGTTGGTACCTGTTTGGTGGATGACCTGGTATTTTTCAAGAAGTTCAGGGAGTGCATCAATAAGAACGTCATTGATTATCTCTGATCCTTGCGAACCTCCAAGCACAAAAACAACAGGGATATTTTTTTCAAGGTTAAGAAACTCAAAAGCTCCTTCTGGTGCAGGGTGTCGCAGCTCTTTCCGTACAGGATTTCCTGTGTAGGCTACTTTTTCTTTATCAAAATAGTCAGCTGTCTCAGGAAAAGCAACCGCAATACGTGTAGCAAACTTCCCTGCCCATTTGTTCACCCTTCCTGGCACAGTATCTGATTCATGTATGACTACGGGGATACGAAGAAAGCGAGCAGCAAAGAGTGTTGGGAAGCTCGCGTACCCACCTTTTCCAAAAACAACGTCAGGATATATTTTGAAAAGTGTCCAGAGCGCACGGAATACTCCCCATCCCATTTTAAAGATGTCTATAATATTCAGTATTGAGCGATAGCGACGTCGCTTCCCTGCCGGATTAGAGACAAAGCTAATATTATTATCAAACAAAAGTCCTTCGTCATAAGGCTCTGTTGATATGTATAGAAGATCAAGTGTTGCAATCCTCTCTTGAGTTGCAATTTCATTCAGACTTTGGGCAACTGAAATTATTGGATAAAAATGACCACCCGATCCTCCTCCTGTAAGAACAATTTTCATAGTTATTTTTTAGCGTATGTTGAAATATTTAAGACAATTCCGATTTCTGCCAGTGTTACTAAAAGTGCAGTACCCCCATGACTGACGAATAAGAGTGGCGTTCCAATGAGAGGAACAACTGCAAGCATTGCTCCAATATTGAGCAGAGATTGCATAGTGATAAGTATAACAATTCCACTTGCAAGCAGTCTACCAAAGAGGTCGGGGGCACGAGTGGCGATGCGTAAGCCCTGTAGAGCTAGAAATATAAACAGAAGAACCAAAAATACACTACCAATAAAACCAAATTCCTCTGCGTAGACAGCAAAAATCGAATCGCCAATAGGTTCGGGAAGAAAACTAAACTTTTGAACGCTTTGTCCAAAACCTCTTCCTGTAATACCACCTGAGCCAATAGCAATAAGTGATTGCTCTATTTGATACGATGCACCAAGTGAATCACGACTAGGGTCAATGAACGTTTTGATACGACTAAGAACGTGTGGACGCATCATCACAATAACAGAAAGACCTAAAAGGGCTACAAGCACAATTGTGCCAAGGTGTTTCCACTTGGCACCTGCAATGAATAACATAGTGAATCCGAGTGCAAAGAGAATAACAAGTACATCATTATCGTTTTGGAACAGTAAAATGCTCCCTAGTATAGTCATAACAGAAAGAAAAGGGACAACACTAAAAGAGAATGTATGTATTTTTCTTTGAAATCCAGAGAGCCAGGCAGAAAAATAAATAATGAAAGCAACCTTTAAGAGTTCTGATGGTTGAAAAGTAGTAATGCCAAGATTTATCCATCGTTGTGCTCCTCCGTGGGAAAAACCAAGTCCTGGGACAAACACAAGAAGAGATAAGATGAGAGAACCAAAAAAAATAAAAAATGCCTTCTTTTTCCAGAAAGTATAGTGAATTCGAGAAGTTATAAAACCAGCCACAAGCCCTCCAACAAGTCCAAAGAGTATTTGACTGCGAGCCACTGATCCAAAGCTAGCTCCTTCTTTTGCAAGAAGTCCCATTGAAGCTGAGGTGAAGATAAAAATACCCAGAACAACAAGGATAGTAACTGTAATAAAAAAGGGTTTGTTGTATGTACGCGTACGCATTTGTATAAGTATAGCAAAGTAAATAAAAAACTACTTATATCAAAAACGTGAATAGTTTTTTTGTTTGAATGCTAGCTGATTAAATCTAAATAGGATACATCCAATTGCTCAATGATTTTTTCTTTTTCACTGTCGTCAAGTATGGGTAGTATTTTCTCAGCAATTATCTCTGTTATGATTCCTTGCTTTGCTAGCCGAGAGGTTGTCACAATAATATTTTTTGCTTTTTCTTTGGGAATTTCGATTGCAAGATATTTTTCAATTTTTTTAGCTAACTCAGTCTGTAGTTTATTTTTTCGCCATTTTATATGTTCTAGTATCCCGGCCACTTCTGTATCAGTTATGTTCTCGGGATTAATAGACTCAAGATTTGTTAATTTCCACGTGTGTCTAATTATCCCGAGTAACCCTGTTTTTTCCAGAACGTCAGCATCATGAATTATCTTTGATTCCAGCGTTTGTAATCCGCCCGTTCCTTCGTGAGATGCTACACATTCTGCGATAGCTTCTTTTTCTTGTTGGGTGATACTAAAATTCGCTACTATTGTAAAAATAATTTCTTTGTTCTTTTCATAATCACTATCATTTCCTTTTGATAAAGGCACATCATGAAGGTAGGCACCAGCAAGAATAATTTCTTTATGGGCTCCTAATTTTTCCGCTAAAAAACTAGCTATTTTTACAACACGATATAAATGTTTATTTCCTTTTGATTTTCCTGCAAAAGAGATATCATGATCTATCTGTATTGATATTTTCTCTATTTTTTCTAGCGTTTCTTTTGTAATCATGATAGATAAAAATACTATCTAAAAGTCAATGTTTACCCCAACAACCCCAAAATAAGGCCTAGTATCGCAAACACTACCCCAACAATCCAATATCGCATGGTCACTTTGTATGATGGCCAACCGAGCGCTTCAAAGTGGTGGTGGATAGGTGAAGAAAGAAATACTTTTTTTCCTCGTATTTTTTTCGAAGCAAGCTGGATAAGAACTGATGCAGTGGTAAGGATAAGAGGAAATGCGATGATAGGAAGGACAATGAGTCCGTGTCCTTCTCCGAGTGAATCTGTCATAAAGGCAACTACTGCAAGTGTTATTGTTAGAGCCATTGACCCTGTTTCTGACATATAAAAACGAGCTGGTGGGATGTTATACCAGAGGAAAGCAAGAAGTCCTCCAGAGATAGCTGCACAAAAAGCAGCTAAATCATATTGTTGTTGATAAAATGCAAGTCCAGCGTACGTGAGAAAGATTATTCCAAATATACCTCCCGCAAGACCATCGATACCATCGATGATTCCTCCTGAATAAATAGCAAGAGTAACAAGAACAAAGAGAGGAATAATAAACCAGCCAATAGTAACGTCTTCAAGAAAAGGAATGCCGACACTGGCAATCCCTAGTTTTATAAAAAACCAGAAAGAAACGAGAAGGGCAACTGTCCCAACAATAAAGAGACGTTTTTTTAATGAAAGACCACCATTTCCTTTTGTTACCTCAAAGAAATCATCAATAAGACCGACAAGAGCACCGATGAGAAGTGTTGCAACAGGAATCCATGTTTGGTTTCGACTAACAAAATCAAGTTTTAACATGACCTCTCCTGGAAATAGTTTAGAAAGAATCCAAATGATAGACATAACAATGAATGCAGAAAGCCAAATGACGACTCCACCCATTCGTGGTGTGTTTACTTCTTTTTCTTTATGAAGTGCATTAAAAACACTTGTCTCTTTTCCATCAATGCCTACCTTCCCTGCTTTCTTTTTCCACATTTTATTTCTATAAAGAAAATCAGTGATTGCTGGTGTAATAAGGAGACCAACAAAAAAAGTTGTCGCTGCAGGAATCAGTATTTTGATGATATCAATAATCATAAGATGTTAGTTAATGCTTTCTAAGTATTCAAGTGTTGCTTGCGATAATGTTACCACATCAGAAAAACGTTCATTAAAAGTTGACCCAAGAACAACGATAACGAACGGATTATTTATGCCTGGATCAATAACGACGGCAAGATTTCCCCCGGCGATATCAGTATACCCTGTTTTTGATCCAAGGAGATTCGGAAGATATTCAAGAATAGTATTAGTGTTTTCTGCTCTATGCTCGACACCATCAAGAGAAACAAATATTTTTTCTTTAGTGACAGTGGGTTCAAGAATTTCAGGCTTATACTGCAAGACAAAAGAGAACATTTTTGCAACATCCCGAGCTGATCCAAAAGCACCACCTTCTGTCTCATCATGAATATCGAGGCCACTTTCGTTGAGAAAGTGCATGTCTGAAAGCCCTATTTCTTGAGCTCTTTCATTCATAAGATCGATAAATGATCTTTTCCCAAAACCTCTTTCCTGAGGAAGTCCTTCGGTAAGCGCGCCTGCACTTGAAGCAACCGCTGCGATACCGTCATTTGATGACTCAATGAGACTAAAATCAATGAGGTCCTTCAGGTTCCATTTCTCATTGGGAAGTAAACCACTCGCACCTTCTTGTAAGAGTGCCTCACTGTTGATACTCACCACTGTTTGTTGAGGAATGAGATCGAGAGCAGTAAGTGCTGTCATGATTTTTGTAATTGAAGCAAGAGGAACTACTTCATCAGCTCTCTTTTCATATATGGCTTGTTGATTATGAACATCCCAAACAATAGCAGATGTTCCAGTAATAAACACAGTTGGGAATGTCCCCTGTAGATGCGTTGTTGTGGTACCTATAACCGCCTTTTGGGTAGGTGCAGGAATTGGATTTATATTCAATAAACCATAGCAAGCAAAAGCTATAACACAGATACTTATAAGAACTATGCTAATTTTTTTCGTCTGTACTTTCATGATCATGTTCTTTCTGAGCTTCTTCAAATGATCTTATCTCAGTAATCATTTCGTTATATTCAGGTAGTTCTTCTACTGAGCTAATACCAAGGTGTGCTAAAAGTTCTGAGGTTGGTTTATATACAAAACTCCGAGCATCTTGTTTGTTTGTCGTTCTCTCAACGAGCCCACGAATCATAAGGTTTCGAAGAATAAAAGAAGAGTTTACTCCTCGGATATAATCAATCTCTCTTTTAGCAACAGGTCCTTTATACAACACAATAGCAAGTGTTTCCGTTCCAGCTTTTCCAAGGTCTTTTGATATATCATCTTTTATTATTTTCTCAATAAGAGAACTTGCGACCGAAGTAGTACGTAACTCCACGGTCTCTTCTTTGATAATAAGTTGTAGACCTCTTGAAGAGAGTGCTTCAGTGAGCTTTTGAATTCCCATGTTTATTTCCTCAGAAGTACATTCAAGAATATCAGCAAGCTTTTGCTTTTTTACAGGTTCTCCTTTGAAGAAAAGAATGGCTTCTATTTTTCCATCAATGGTAAGTGTTTTGTTTGGCATAATTTAATACGATAATATCACATTTTACTCATATTTCGGCAGGCTAACATCTTGTGTTTCTATTTCAATATCGTCAAAATGGTTGTGTTGTATAACAGATACTGTCCCCTCTTTTACTAGTTCGAGCATCGCCAAAAAACTAACCACCACGTTCACTTTCTCCTCTTTTGTCATTTGACCCTGTTTCCGTCCGGAAAACTCGCTGAAGCTCATTTTTAGGCTTTTCATAACCCTATCAGTGAGCTGATTAATCATCTCCTCGAGACTTACCACTTTTTCAACGATCGTTCTCGCTATTTTTTCTGTTTTCGGGAAGCTGCTAATGACTCGTTTTATACCTTCAAGTAACCCCTCCTTGGTCGTGTCTTTTTCTGGAGAAAAAACAGGATCGATATGAATTTGTTTACGCGATGTGTACATAATGTTTTTTCCAAAAAGATTATCGACATGCATACTCAGTTCTTTTATGCGTTTATATTCTTTAAGCCGATCTTCAAGATCCTCAATATCCTGCTGTTCCTCTCCAGAAAGCTCAAGCGTCGGAAGAAGTGCTTTCGATTTAATAAGGGCAAGTGTTGAGGCAATCAGAACAAAATGAGCACTTTCTGCGATAGGTATATTTTCAAACGAGTGCACGTAGGAAATAAAATCATCTGCTACTTTTGAAAGAGAAACATCACTAATATGCATTCTTCTTTTCTCAATCAGCGTCAAAAGAAGATCTAAAGGACCTTCGAATGATTCTTGTTTGATGAAGAAATCTTGTGACATAATTACCTGTCTAATTTTTTGTATAATTGTCCGGTAAAGATAAGGATGATGAGGCCTATAGTGATCATGAGGATCGGGTTGTCTCGAAGAATTCCTATTTGGTCAAATGCTCGTTCGAATCCGGAGAGTACGAGCACAAGTCCTGCGGTTGTGAGGAGAAGAAATAAGGTTGGAAAATTACTCAATGCTTTTCGGGGTTTTTCCGCAACACGATCTATTGTTTTTTCAAAATGTTCAATACTTTTTTTCATTATTCTTTCTCGTTGTCAACCCGTAGATGGAGTTCTGCAAGTTGCTCGGGTGTAAGCTCTTTTGGCGCTTTCATGACAGATGTTTGCCCTCCACGAGTCATCGGAAAAGCTTGTACTTCTCGAAGATATGATTCTCCGGTGAGGTTCATAATATTGCGTTCAACACCAAGAGCAATACCACCATGCGGAGGTACGCCATATTTAAATGCGTCAAGCATATGACCAATTCTCTCTTGTGTCTCTTCTTCTGAGAATCCCATTACCTTATACACCGCTTTGAGAATGTCGGGTCGATGTGATCGAATACTTCCTCCTCCTGACTCAAATCCGTTACATACGAGGTCATATTGTTGAGTCATGATATTTTCAATATTTTTCCCTGCAAGAAGATCATCGATGTGTTCTTCTTTAGGCATTGAGAAGGGATTGTGGCTAAACGTCCACTTTCCGTCATTTGTTTTTTCAAAGAAAGGAAAGTCTACGACCCATGCATAGGCAAGAATCCCTTTTTCTTTTTCTTCTTCTGTGCGCATGTCAAATTTATCCTCACCGTATGTTTCCATAGCTTCTTTGTATGTAATACGCGGAAACGGTTTTTCTTTAATTATGTAGCCCATTTCTTCTACTGATCGTGTAATCATTTCTTCAATGACATCAAGAAGCTCATTTTGATTAACAAAAGACATTTCAATATCAATTTGTGTATGTTCAAAGCCTCGATCAGCTCGGAGATCTTCATCACGAATACAGCGAGCTAGTTGGAAATATCGCTCAAATCCTGCCACCATTAATAGCTGTTTGTATTGTTGTGGTGATTGAGGAAGCGCATAGAATTTTCCAGGATGGAGACGCGCTGGCACAACAAAATCCCGAGATCCTTCTGGAGTTGATTCAGTCAGTAGCGGGGTTTCAATTTCGGTAAACTTGTTGTGTAACAAATAATTTCGACAATGTTGAATGAATTGATTTCGTACTTTCATGTTTCGTTGCATTCGATCTGTTCGAAGATCAAGATGTCTGTATTTCAAACGGGTTTCTTCATTGATTTCACTCGTGTCTTCTGATAATTCAAAAGGAGGTGTCTGCGCTTCTGAAAGAACTGTAATTTCTGTAGCCTCAATTTCAACTGTTCCATTAAGCTCTCCTTCTTTCACCATCTTTTCAGGACGTTCATTTACTATTCCCTTCACTTCAATAATCCATTCAGGACGAACTTGTGATGCAATTTTTCCTGCTTCTTCATGATTTGGAAGCACGACAGCTTGTACTCTTCCGGTAGCATCACGGAGGTCTAAGAAAATCAACTTCCCATGATCACGTCGAATATTAATCCACCCTTTGAGGAGGATTTCTTTTCCTACGTGTTTTGCAATATCTTCTATATAAACTCTTTCCATATGTTTTAGGCACATATTCGGAGAAACAAAATCGCCCCTCCGAATTCATTAGTAATATAATAAATTCGCAGGGGCGTCTTTGAAAGGCGCGGTGCCACCCTGGTTTATACTTCATTGGAGTGCTGTCGTGACCCAAAACGGAGAGTTCTACTAACCAGTTAAAGGTTTTCTTCTCTCACCTCACCAGTGTCTGCTGGTTCAATGGTTATAAGTGAATTATAGCTTAATTTAATTAAAAGTATAGAGTAGTCTCCATTATTTTTTATACCCTATTCAATATATAAAATTAGTTACTTTTATTTGGTATAGTTGTTTATATGAATGTAACAAGAGCTTTGTATCCACTCGCAAAACTATACTGGAAAATATTCAGACCGAAAACGTTTGGGGTAAAAGTAGTACTACTTCATCCAGAAAACAAACATCATATACTTCTTATACAACATACGTATGGAAGTAGTTTTTTATGGAATCTGCCTGGAGGTGGCTATAATCCAAGAAAAGAAACACCGGAGAGTGCATCTGCTCGTGAAGTAAGAGAAGAGTTAGGTATAGCGGTTAATAATCTCAAAAAAATCGGTGAATATAAAAACGACACAGAAGGAAAGAGAGATACTGTACTTATTTTTACTGCTACAGCGGTAGGCACTGATATAACTATCAATAATGAAGTGCAGAATTATAAGTGGTGTGACCACAAAGAATTAATAGGTACCCATTTGAATACAGTTGCGCGTGTGGCACTCTCTCTTATAAAACAAAAGGAGCTATAGCTCCTTTTGTAGTTTCTCTATCAATATTTCAACACTCAAAACTTCTTTCTCCCCTTCTCTACTTTCAAGTGTTATTTTCTCATCTTTTACCTCTTCATCCCCAATAACAATAAAGTACGGAACTTTCTCGACTTTTGCTTTTCGTACCTTTTTCCCGAATCCCTCGGAAGAATCATCAAGTTCAACACGCAATCCTTTTTCTTTTAAAAGACTGTACACTTTCCCTGCATACGCGCCATGAGTCTCGGTAATGGGAAGAATTTTTACCTGAATGGGAGCAAGCCATAGAGGAAAATTACCTGCAAAATGTTCAATGATAACAGACATAAATCGCTCGAGAGAACCTGCAATTGCTCGGTGAATCATCACTGGTGTCTTCTTCGATCCATCACTATCAGTATATTCGAGTCCAAATCTCTCTGGCATGTTGAAATCAAGTTGTACTGTTGCCAACTGCCACTCTCTTCCAATAGCATCTTTGAATTTAAAATCTAACTTTGGACCATAGAAGGCAGCCTCTCCTTCTTCGATAACATAAGGAAGATTTTCTTCATCAGCAATTTCTTTGAGAGCATTTTCTGCCATGTTCCAGATATCATCTCCTCCGAGATATTTGTCAGGTTCTTTTGGATCTCTTGCAGAAAGCATTACTTTGTATGAACCATCATTCCACATATTGAGTGTTGTGTAGAATTCTTTCATGACAGCAATAACATTCTTTACCTCATCTTTTATCTGTTCTGGTGTACAGAAAATATGACCATCATCTTGGGTCAAGGAACGAACTCGAGAAAGTCCAAGAAGCTCTCCTGATTGCTCATCTCGATAACAAGTGGTTGTTTCTACAAAACGCACAGGAAGATCTCGATAACTTCGTGGCTCTGATGCGTAAATTTGTGTGTGATGAGGACAATTCATTGGCTTCATAACAAACTCTGCATCTTTTGCTTGTACCTTGAACAGTTCGTCTCCAAATTTTTCCCAGTGTCCTGATGTTTTATACAAATCTGGTTTTGTAATATGGGGAATCCATACTTTCTGGAATCCATACTTTTCTTGGATACCCATTATCTTTTGTTCAATAGCATCTCGCATTGCTTGCCCTTTAGGGGTAAAAAGTGGCAATCCTCCTCCGACAAGCTCTGAGAAAGTAAAGAGTCCCATTTCTTTTCCAATCTTTCGGTGATCTCTCTCTTCTGCTTTCTTGAGCATCTCCTCGTGTGCTTCGAGGTCTTCTTTGTTAGCAAAAGCGAGACCGTATATTCGAGTGAGTTGAGTATTATTCTCATCTCCCTTCCAATATACTCCAGCAAGTTTTGTTAGTTTGAAAGCATCTGCTTGTAGTAATGACGCATCATCTGCATGACCTCCTTTACAAAGATCCGTAAAATCACCCCAAGTGTAAAGTGTGATGGGTTCTCCTTCTTTGATAATGTCGTCAATAAGTTCTAATTTGTAAGGATTGTTTTTAAACAGTTCTCTGGCCTCTTTCTCACCCACCTCTCTCCCTTCTGCTTTATCCCATGAATTCAAGAGTTTCTTCATCTTTTTTTGAATCTCTTTTAAATCTTTTTCTGATAGAGGTGCTGAAAATTCAAAGTCATAATAAAAACCATAATCGATAGCAGGACCAATAGTTGGTTTTGCGTCTGGATATAGTTCAAGTACAGCTGCAGCTAAAAGATGTGCAAAACTGTGTCTTATATGTTGTAGTTGTTCTTCGTTCATAGTTATTTCTATAGTGTTTGTAATACGGTATCGCCCTAAAGCATCATGATGAATGCTTTAGGGCTACTAGTTACTGTCTGTGTATATAGAAAACTCATTATATTTCCTCAGTATACTCCAAAATATAAAAAAACCCAGTCTCATAGTAGAGACAGGGAAAGAATTATCGATATACTTTTTCTTGTATATTAATCTCACTCGCCATAATTTAAGCATGCCTGAAATTCGCCACTTCTGTTTAGAATTGTTACTATTTTATTTATGAAAGAATCTGACCTGAAGAAAGTGCTTACACAGAAAAATATGAGTAAATGCGATCTCATTTGGTTAGGCGAAGTTCATGGTATTAGAGAAAATTATGATGTGTATAAAATACTTATTCCCTATTTTATCAAAAATGGTTTTAAAAATATTTTTTGGGAAATGCCAGATGATTTTTCTGAAAAAAGCAAACACACTGAAGATGGCAGGGTCAACCCTTTTTCTGTTGAATTTTTTAAATGGGTCAAGGATCAAATAAAAAAGAAAAAAATTGATAAACTCGTTTTTTTTGGAAACTTGAAAGTTAAGGAGTCGTCTCCTGGAACATCTAATTTATATGAGTTAAATATGGCAAAAGAATTACTTAAATTACTCCCTGCTAATACTAAAACCGTAATTATAACCGGTAATTACCACATGATAGATTTAATGAGCAAAGGAGAAGGTAAAAAATCTGCTTTTAATTTTTTAGAGGAAAAAAGTAATTTTAGTATCCTAAGAATCTTTCTGGAATATTCTATCGGAACATTTTATAATTTTGGTTTGAAAGAGTTAATGCCCAAAAGACCCTACTCAGGAGATGTTCCGAAATTTGGTACCATCACCGGTTCTGGTAAACGATTTCATTTTCACATGGATAAGGTGAATGCTGTATTTAAAAACCCGATTACTATTAAGAAGTAATCGGGCTATAGGAACACGGGTCTTTTATACGGGCATTTTACGAGATATTAGCATGTTTATAAAGGTATCCGACATCTCAACCGTTTTGGTTAGTATCTCAAGCCACAACCATTGACCATTGGGGTTTAAGTCTATGAAGAACTCCCTCCCTTTGTTGTCTACCAAGAAGTCCATGGAACTGAAAGGTATATTGAGATAGTCCATCATGTTTAAAATTTTCTTTTCTAGATCTTGGGAGATATCGCATATACTATGTTCGATATCCTCTATTTTACCTGACCGTATATCTAAAGTGCCACTATTTTGTGGTTTTAATTTAAAAGAGAAAATCTTTCTTCCTATGACAACAATTCGTAATTCGTGTGCAACATCTATTTTCTCTTGGAAAATAGCTGGACAGACATAAAGTGATGGGTCTTCTAGATCCTCTCTTGTAATTTCTTGTGTGCGGAGAACATGGTATGAGTGCTCTGATTCAACAAACGGTGCTCTGATTGATTTTGATATCATGCCAGCTGAACATTGATCGAAGAAATCTCTGATTTCCTGTACATCTCTTGTTATTAGCGTTTTGGGCACAGTAAGATCGTATTTACTAGCTACGAATAGCTGATGTGCTTTTACCCTAGCTACATATAGCGATAGTGGCGGAGAAACCCAGAACGAATCTTTAAGCGCGAGAGCTAGGCTTTTGACCCACTGTTTTGTTTCTGAGCGTACGAATTTTTTGCTGACATTATCAAGTCCTTCTTCCAGGCTAGTGTCCGGTGAAGGTCTTCTGTACCACACGGAACCAATATTTTCCCCGAATACTTCGTGTCCACTTTCTTTGTCAACAAGACGAAGAAGGGACTGCTCTGGTTTCAGGGATGCCACATACTGGTCTGAGTTATTGGTATCCAATCGAAACACATTTGATCCTGCTTCTTTGATTTTCGGACAAAGTATATCGGCGTGTGTATCTAGACTATCTGTTATCACTAATATGTTATTTTTCATAATAATCCCTTTCTTGGATTATACCTTTTGACAGTATCAATAGTTGGGGTGTTTTTGAAAACCCCAAGCTAATACCGAAATCAGCTTGGGGGTTGAGCTACACAATGAGCTGAGTCAGACGTTGTCATCTGACTGAGCGTCGTCGGCTCTCGGTGGATTGTCGCAGCTAGTATCGCCAGTAACAACCATTGCTGTAGACCCTGGTGTCGTTGGGATGTCGCATTTCTTGACCTCCTTTGACCGTTTGAGAAGTAGTGGTTTTGTCTTCATGGCTACAAGCTCCTTTTCTGTCACTTCTGTGACAAAGAACAATTTAAGTTTAGCGGACCATTCGCTAAATCTTTTTTTAGTATAATTTATAGAGTTTCTACTGGCAATAACCAACAAAAATATGCAGAGTATTCATATAGAACAGTCTTGGTTTTTAGCGCACTCCAGAATAAAAAAACCCAGTCTCTACATGAGACTGGGAAAGGGTTATTGATATCCTTTTGCCTGCTTTTTGAACAGAGAAGCATATAACCCATCTTGTGTGACAAGCTCTTCATGAGATCCTTTTTCAGTAATATATCCGTCTTTTATCACCGCAATCGTATCTGCTGATCGCACTGTTGAGAAACGATGAGAAATCAGGATAAGTGTCTGATTTCTCTCCAACCTATCAAGTCTCTCAAAGATTTTTGCTTCAGCATCGGCATCCACGGCAGATGTTGGCTCATCGAGCACCATTACATAAGGCTTTCGATAAAAAAGTCGTGCAAGGGCAAGTCGCTGACTCTGCCCCTTGGATGGATCAACGCCTTTTTTGAACTGCTTTCCAATAATTTGTTCGTACTTCTGTTCCCATGTATTGATAAAAGAGTCAGCTTCACTCAAAGAGGCGGCCTCTTCCACGGTATGCATATCTGTGTTATTTTGGCTATTACCAAGCGCAATCATGTCCGCAGTGGTAAATGATTCATAGTTGGCATAGTCTTGGGAAAGAATAGCAAGATATTGATACCATTCTTCTCGTGAAATATCTTTTAGATCAACACCATTTACAAGAATTCGTCCCTCTGTTGGATCATAATAGCGAGCAAGGAGTTTCGTGAGGGTTGTTTTTCCTGCACCATTTATACCAATAAGGGCAATACGTTCACCAGGCTCAATGGTAAGAGAGACATTTTTCAGTACTTCGGCATGAGAATCTGGATACGTAAATGACACATTTTCAAATACAATGCGAGGTGGCGAAGAAAGATCAAGTCTCTTTGGGTTTTCAGGATCTTTAATAATCTCCTCCGTATCAAATACTTTGAAAATGTCTGTAGCAAAGTGACTCATCTCAGATTGCCCTGCAATACTGAGTAGAAAACCAGATACGGCAGAAGTAAAACTACCAATAGATGCAATAACAAAAGTCATGGCACCAATAGACATATCTCCCGAAAAGACTTTCTCAATGATATTGAAGAGTACTAATGAGAATGCACCAACAGAAATAAAAGATCCTACTATTGTCCAAATTGCACGCGCTCGTTCTTTGACTAACTGCTTAGAGTTAAAATCAGAAACAAGTTTTTGCATCAAGTTAATGAATTTTCCTGTATTCTGGAAAGCTTTTAACTCCATAATATTATTTTTTTCTTCAAAATGATTACGGAGAGCAAAGAACCTACGACGCTCTTCTGCATTTGAAGAAAAAATACCCCAGATGCTTTTACCATAACGAAGTCGTACCAGAAATTCGGGCAATATACCAATGATGATAAGGCCAAGAAAATACCACTCAAATGCCCAGAGAATCCCTGCAGAAACAATAACCTGTATAACATTTTGAACGTTGTTAAACTGAGCATCGGCCATGTTAAGGATCGGATAAATACTACGTTCTGAAGCAGTATTAAGCACATCGTTAAACGATGGGTCCTCATACCGAGCAATATCAATAGCTCCCTTTTTCTTAAAGAACATTATTTCAAAATGTTCCTGCAAACGAAGCCATGTGTGTTTGTCCAAATAACTACGTAATGTAAACAAGATACTTGGGATAAGATTTGCTAAGACAAGCAATATCCCCGCATAGATAATTTCTGGTGTGTATTCTTGAGCTGTTCCAAGCTGATCAATAAGCCATGCAAGTGCTCCAGAATTCATAAATGGAATTAGAGACACCAAAATCGAAACAATCATTGTAATTGTCGAAATAAAGGGTTGCTCTTTCCAAGTGAGCACAAGAACACGACGAGTGTTCTTTGCAAGTTGTAGTAGGTCGCTTATTTGTTTGCGCATGATTTATTACTCCTAATAGGTTGTATAAGGTTTAGGTTTGACAGGTAAATTACATTTTATTTTACAAAATGTCAATAAAGTCCTATATTTCTTCGTACAACCTCCATCTTAGAAGAAATAAGCTCTTTCACTTTCTTCCCATTTTCAGAAAGCATATCTCTAACTGAATCTGTGTCTTTTGCGATTTCAAAGCGCTTTTCACGTAGAGGTTTAACAAGATCAGTAATATGTTTGATGAGAATATTCTTTGATTCTTTATACGACAAACCTCCTTTCTCGTACCCCTCTTTTACTTTTTCTAGATCATCTCCTTTTGTAAAGAAAGTGTGGAGTGTAAAGAGTGTATCTCCCTCTATATCTTTGGGTTCCTCGGGAGATTTTGAGTCTGTCGCTACCGACATCACCGCTTTCTTAATCTCCTCATCTGTTGCAAAAAGTGGAATAGTGTTTCCATAGCTTTTACTCATTTTTTGCCCATCAGTTCCTGGAATTGTTTCTGTTTCTTTTTGAATGCGTGGTTCGGGAAGCTTAAACGTCTCTCCGAAAATACGATTAAATTTCTCAGCCGTATCTCGAGCTATTTCAAGGTGTTGTTTTTGATCAAGTCCAACAGGAACAACATCAGCATCGTGAATAAGGATATCTGCTGCCATAAGGATTGGATAATCAAACACACCGACATTAATATCCTTGTTCTTTGCTTCCGCATCTTTGAATGCGTGGGCACGCATAAGATACGGCATAGTAGTAAGACAGTTAAATACCCATGTAAGTTCTGTTACCTCTGGAACATCTGATTGTTTGTAAATAAGTGTTTTCTCAGGATCAAGACCGATTGCAAGATAATCCATAGCAACATCAATGCTTGCTTTTGAAAGCTGATCTCTATCTTGTACCGTGGTGAGTGCGTGAAGATCCGCAACAAAAACACGTGCCTCAAATTCTTCCTGTAAATCAACAAATTGACGCATAGCACCGAGGTAGTTTCCGATATGTGGTCGTCCTGTTGGTTTTACTCCTGAAATTAATATTTTTGACATGATTATGTATAGTAGCAATTACAAGTCTATTCTTCCAGTAAGTTTTTCTTTATCTCTAGTGCTTTCTTCATAATATAATCTCCAATTTCTCCCCAGTCAAAGTACTCTTTGTATCTATGAGGTTCTATTAACTCTATCTTTGTTACATCTCCGTCGGGATCAGCAACAAAATCTCCATAAGGTTCAACAATACAAATAGAACGTGTCTGTCGCACTATCTGGTGTGGTTCATAAATGTCTTGGTAGCCAATAAATTTTTGTTTGAGTACTTTCATATTACTTTCTTCAAAAACTTCTCTCTCGAGTGCCTCTTGATAACTTTCACCTTTTTCTATACCTCCACCTGAAGGAGTCCAGTATTTTTTATTCTCTGTGTATACAAGTATTAATTTATCTTTATAAAAACAATAACCATGAACTCCATGAAGAACTTTTCCCTCAAGATCTTTCAAAGGATCTGTTTCTCTATAAATAACATCAAGAATGTCTCCAGATCTATTGGTAAGTGTCGATTTAATTTCCATATAAGAGGTGGTTATAGTCATTCCAAGTAAGAACCTGCCAATTACCATCAAAAGTTGCTATGGTAATCCCTGTATTCTTTGTTCGGGGTATTTGCTGGAGAAAGTCAAGACATACTTTGGGGGTAATATGTTCCTGATGTATCATGAGTGATAGCAGTATTCTTAAAATGAACCCATGAGTAACAACGAGGATTGTATTCTCTGGTCTTTTTTTAATTATTTCAAGTATTTTTTCTGCACGATTTTTTAGTTCGCTGTAATTTTCCTCGTCTTCGTAATGAAAATTATTTTCGCAAAAATTATCAAAAAACAATCTGTCTGCTTCTCTGCAAGCGGGGTCATCTTTTCTTTTGTTGTACTGAAATGTGGGCCTTTCTCTTTCTATCAGTAATTCAGAATACTCAACAGGGAGATTGAGTTCTTTATTTATTATTTCTGTGGTCTCTCGAGCTCTTTTCTTGGTGCTAGATAAAATTACTTCACATTTTTTGAAATGAGGAGATGCCGAGACTCTTTTTGCTTGTTCTTTCCCAATATCTGAAAGGGGTGCATCTGGAATACGTATTTCTTCAGCATTAGTCATGCTTTGTCCATGTCTCACAAAATACACTGTTTTCATATTTTTAGAGAGTTAATTTTTCTAGTAACTCATCAAGACCAACATTTTGCTGTTCTCCTGTCTCCATATCCTTCAGGCTATACATTCCGCTAGCAATCTCATCTTCGCCAATGAAGACAACAAAAGGAATACCCAACTTATCTGCATATGAAATTGCTTTCTTTACCTTCGAATTAAAACTAATTTCCGTGGTAATTTCTTTCTCTCGAAGAGTTCTGGCAAGTTCAGATGCATAAGTAGGATCATCCACCATTGGTACAATGAGAACTTTTGTCAGTGTATTTTTCTCAGGTACAATAATACTCTTTTTTATAAGCTGATCGAAAAGACGTGTTAAACCAATTGAAGCACCAACACCCGGAAGTTTCTTGCTTGTATAACTATCTGCCAGATTATCATACCGCCCACCAGAACATACAGAGCCAATATCAGGATGATCAACAAGGTTTGTTTCAAACACTGTGCCAGTGTAATAGTCGAGACCTCGTGCAATAGAAAGATCTATTACTCCAATACTTTCAGGAATACCTAGTGCTTTTAGAGACGCCATAATCTCTTCAAGTTCAGAGACACCAAGAAGGAATTCTTCATTAGTAATAGAAAGTGTTTTAAGTTGAGACATTACTTCTTCAGTATTTCCAGAAATATTAATAAAAGATAGTATTTTCTTGATTTGTTCTGTCTCAAGTCCATTTTTTTGTAATTCACCTTCAACCTCTTTTTCTCCAATTTTCTCTAATTTATCAATCACTTGCATGACTGGCGCACTCTCTGCAATGCCGAGTTCGGCAAAAAGACCATCAAAGAGTTTCCTATTGTTTATTTTAATAACAAAAGGACCAAAATCTAATTTTTCAAAGATAGTATAAACAACATTTATAATTTCAGCGTCGTAATCTAGATCTAATTTCTCTTCTCCAATAATATCTACATCACACTGATAGAATTCTCTAAAACGTCCTGCTTGTGCTCGTTCACCACGAAACACCTTCCCTATGGCATAACGTTTAAACGGAAAAGTTATATCATTATAATGCTCAGCAACATATCGAGCTAAAGGAACAGTGAGATCAAACCTCATTGCAAGTTCTGTGTTCCCTTTGGTGAACTGATAGATTTGTTTCTCTGTCTCCCCTCCTGCTTTTGCAAGAAGTACTTCTGATCGTTCAAGTATCGGTGTATCAATAGGTAAAAAACCAAACATCTTATACGTTCCTTGAATTACATCTCGAATATAATTAAAAGCTATCTGATCCTTCGGAGAAAGCTCCATAAAACCAGATAGTGGTTTTGTTTCAATTTGCTTATTTCTTAGCATGTAGGTCAATTATAGCTATTTTACCCTGATTTTCAAAAGGAAAATCGTTCAGTTTCAAATGTAATTAAAAACCCTCCAGCAGAACACTGAAGGGCTTGGAGCCTTGTAGAGAATACTACATGCATACACCAGAGATATGATGCTTACTTACAACGATGTCAATATCATATTTAAGACTTGTTCCAACAGGAAGAAGGTCTTCATTCAAAGGGGTGTCGTCCCCTATTGAACCCCTTCTTAAACCACAAGCACGCTCAGTGGAATGTATGTCCTTAACAGCATCTTGTTTTAAAAAACTGTACACAGACATTCTAGGTCTACCATCCTTGGTCATAACTTACCCCTTTTTTAGGCTCTAAAAGAAAAGATATAAAATGATACAGGCTCCGTATAATACGGTACGCCTCTATTTGTAGACTGTCAACACTACTTCTTCACAAAAAATAAAAGCAAAACAAAAGGAATAATACTTACCCAAAACAACATATCCCCTTCAAGCCATTTTGTAATAAAAGAAGAAAATTCATACAAAGAGGATAACCCTGTCACAAAGAGAGTTATCGTTCCTGTAATACCAAGTACTACTGCCTGTAAATACTTCTTTGTTTTTTTGTATGGGAAATCTGTGTGGATAAACTTACGCAATACAAATGTACTACAGAGTGCAAGAACAATAATGCCTCCAAAAGAAACAAAAGCGCTTTCCTTCTGCCCTATTTCATACGGAAAAATCTCAAAGAGGAATGTTCCTACAAAAAGAGAAATAATAAAGGAGATTATTTTATCTTTCCCAAAATATAAACTTGCAAAAGCAAAACCAACAATCAGAAAAAGGACAATAAGCACTTCCGTAGAAAGATGCGATATAAATTCAATAGAGTTCACAACAGTAGCTGTCATGAACTAATTATACCCCCTCTTCACCTAATTCCTCAACCAACTTCTTAGCTTTTCTCGAAAGCTTTTTCGGTAATTCAATAACGAGTCTCACAAGAATATCTCCTCTCTTATTCCCACCCATAGGAACACCTTTACCACGAAGTCTCAAAATCTCACCAACACTTGTCATTTGTGGAATTTTCAATTCTACTTCTCCATCAAGTGTTTTGAGTGTATGTTTTGTTCCCAATAGCGCATCTGATAATTTTACATTGAGTGTGGTAACAAGGTTGTACCCCTCTTTTCGATAAATGGAATGTGGTGCCACATGTACTTTTATATACAAATCTCCTGGTGTACCGTCTGGAATACCTTCCCCTTTTCCGGTAAGGCGGATCATTTGTCCATCACTGATACCTGCTGGAATAGCTACTTTTACTTCTTCGGCATCTTTACTCGTCTGTTTATGCACAAGAATACTCCGTTCAACACCAAAAACTGACTCCTCAAAGGTAAGCTCTGTATCAATAGAAATATCGCGCCCACGACGCATACGTCGTCCAAATCCGCCTCCGAAGAACCCTTCAAAAATATCATTGATATCAAACTGAAAATCACCTCCTTGAAAATTCCCAAAGCCACCGAACCCCTGACCACCTCCAGTATCCCCAAAAGTCTGACCATAGGCATCATACTCAGCACGCTTCTTATCATTAGAGAGTACCGTATACGCTTCATTCACTTCCTTGAATTTCTTTTCATCACCATCTTTTTTATCAGGGTGATATTTATGCGCAAGTTTTCGAAACGCTTTTTTTATTTCGTCTTTTGATGCACCTTTCTCAACACCAAGTACTTTGTAGTAATCTTGTGCCATTTAGTTACTTGTCTTCTGAGTCTTTTTTATCATCCTCCTTATTCTCTTCAAACTCAGCATCTTTTACATTTCCATCTTCTTTTGTCTCCCCGCTTTCTTTTTTGGTGTCCTGTTGCATGTATTGCCCAAGCTTCTGCATTTCAGTAGAAAGAGCTTCTGTATCTTTTTTGAGAGCTTCAAGATCCTCACTATCACGCGATTTCTTAAGAGTCTCTATTTTTTCAGTAACTACCCTAGAAACATCTTCAGGTACTTTCTCACCCGCATCTTTGAGAGACTTCTCTGCAGTATAAACAACTTGTTCAGCAATATTTTTTGCATCAACAAGCTCTTTTTTCTTTTTGTCTTCATCACTATGTGCTTCTGCATCTTGCTTCATTTTTTCAATTTCTTCTTCCGAAAGACCTGAGCTTGCTTCAATACGAATTGATTGTTCTTTGCCACTTGTCTTGTCCTTTGCTTTTACATTCAGAATACCGTTGGCATCGATATCAAATGATACTTCAATTTGTGGCACACCGCGTGGTGCAGGTGGAATACCATCGAGGATAAACCGCCCAAGACTTTTGTTATCTGTTGCCATTGAACGTTCTCCTTGAATAATGTGGATTTCAGTTGACGTCTGATTATCAGCAGCTGTTGAGAACACCTGTGACTTTGATGCTGGAATAGTTGTGTTTTTTTCAATGAGTTTCGTTGCAACTCCGCCCATGGTTTCAATTCCAAGAGACAGAGGGATAACATCAAGAAGAAGTACATCTTTTACGTCTCCAGCAATGATACCCCCTTGAATAGCTGCACCAAGTGCCACCACTTCATCAGGGTTAATTGATTTATTAGGTTCTTTTCCAAAGAATGACTTCACACTCTCGATAATCTTAGGCATTCGTGTCTGCCCTCCAACAAGAACAATTTCATCAATTTCATCTTTCTTAAAAGGAGAAGCTTCAACAGCACGCTCAGTAATTTTCATTGCTCGTGTGATAAATTCATCAGCAAGTTCCTCGAGTTTTGCGCGTGTTATTTTTATCAAAAGGTGTTTTGGACCATTTGCATCCGAGGTAATGAACGGAATATTAATTTCTGTCTCTGTGGCGCTTGAAAGCTCAATTTTAGCCTTCTCAGCCGCCTCATCAAGACGTTGGAGTGCAAGACGATCTGATTTAATATCGATACCTGAATCTTTTTTAAACTCAGCAATAAGATAATCAATAATAGTTTGATCAATATCTTTTCCACCAAGATGAGAGTCTCCGTCAGTTGATTTTACCTCTACAACATCATCACCAACTTCAAGAATAGAAATATCAAAGGTTCCTCCTCCAAAGTCGAAGACTGCAACTTTTTCATCTTTCTTTTTATTAAATCCATATGCAAGAGCGGCAGCTGTTGGTTCATTGATGATTCGCTTAACCTCAAGTCCTGCAATTTTTCCAGCATCTTTTGTAGCTTTACGTTGTGAGTCATTAAAGTATGCCGGTACGGTAATAATAGCTTCTGTTACCTCTTCTCCGAGTTTTGCCTCAGCATCAGCTTTGAGTTTCTGTAAAATCATTGCAGACACCTCTTCTGGTCGATGCCACTTGTCTCCTATTTTTACCTCAATCCCTCCTGTGCTAGATTTTTGCATTTCATACGGCACAATATCTTTCTCTTTCTGTACCATATCTTCATCAAAAGTGTGTCCGATAAATCGTTTGATACCAAAAACAGTATTCTCGGGATTTGTTACCGCTTGTCGTTTTGCCAAAAGTCCAGCAAGTCGTTCTCCTGTTTTTGAAACAGCAACAATCGAAGGTGTTGTTCGTGCACCTTCTGCATTTTCAATAATTTTTGGTTCACCCCCTTCGATGATGGCTACCGCTGAGTTTGTTGTTCCTAGATCAATTCCAATTATTTTTGACATAGTTTTTATTGGTTAGGTAAATAATGAATTATGATTTTCCAACTTTTACTTTTGCTACTCGAATAATTTTCTTATTAAGTTCATAGCCCTTCTGCACAATTTCAACTATCATATTATCTTTTCCTGGGACGTTTTCAACTGCTTCGTGCCTTGCCGGGTCAAACGTCACATCCACACTATCAATTCTTTTCAGGCCGTGAGATTCGAGGGTTGACCAGAGTTGGTTATAAATATACTCAACGCCCACCCGCCACTCTTCTGAGACATTCTCCCACGCTTTTTTATTAGAAAAAGCCATATCAAAACTATCAAGTGTAGGGATAATGTCGGTAATAATATTTTGTGTGGCAAAAGATCGGATACTCTTTATGTTCTCTTCGTCTTGTTTACGAAGATTAACCAAGTCAGCCCGCGCCTTTTTCCAGCCAGCAAGGTATTCATCTTTTTCTTGAAGACATTTCTCAAACTCTTTTTTGTAATCAGTGTTTTTTTCTCTACTCATAACAAAATGGCATTATTGAAACATATCAATACAAAAAGGATCAAAAAATCTCACAGAGATTATCGTTTTGACCACTGTGGAGACTTTCGAGCCTTCTTGAGACCGAATTTTCGTCGCTCCTTCGTACGTCCGTCTCGCTTAATGAATCCCGCTTTCTTAAGTTTACTTCGAAGTTCAGTGTCAAATTCAACAAGTGCTCGTGCAATACCAAGACGAAGCGCTTCTGCCTGAGCATGCACTCCACCACCAGTAATTTTTGCCGTCACAGTGAATGCTTCTGCTACCTCTGAGATAGGGAAAGCCTCCCCCGCAACCTTTAGTAACTCTGCCGTTGGAAAATAAACACTAAGCTCTTTTTCATTGATAGTGATAGCATTTTTCTTTGCTCCAGGAAAAAGTCGAACACGCGCAACCGCTGTCTTACGTCTTCCTACTGCTTCATAATATTTCTCTGTCTTTTTTGTTGCCATAGGTTATTATTCAGAAATTACTACATTTTTCATCATGCGAGCTCGTAATCTATTATCAGGAAGCATACCATACACTGCTTTTCGGAATACCTCAGAAAAACCTTTCTTCTCGATCACTTGTGCAAGTGTTGGTTGTTTCAATCCTCCTGGATATCCAGAAAACTGAGAATAGGTCTTCTGTTCTTTTTTCTTTTCAGAAATAGATGCCTTTGATGCGTTAACAATCTCAACAGTGACATCTGGGCACACGTTTGGTTGATATGATGGCGCATCTTTTCCCATCAAAATAGTTGCAACTTCTGTTGCTACGCGTCCAATCTTTTTGTCTGTTGCATCAATTGTATGTTTTTTCATATTAAACAAATTCTATCTGTGCCATCTTAGCAGCATCACTTCGCTTTGTTTCAAGCTTTGTAATACGTGTATACCCACCACTTCGGCTTTTATATTTTGGCGCAATTTCATCTACCAACTTCTTTGTGGCTCGTACACCAATTCGTGAACTCAGGATACGACGTGCTGATAGTGACCCTGCCTTAGCGCGGGTAACAAGTTTTTCAACAACAGGTCGCATCTCTTTTGCTTTTGCTTCTGTTGTCTGAATTTTCTCATGTGTAATAAGAGAAGAAACTAATGACTTCATAAGTGCTGTTCGTTGATTCTTAACTCTACCAAATTTTCTGTTTTTATTGTGATGTCTCATAGTGACGAAATCAAATACTACCTAATCTCGATAAGAAAGGCAAGTTTATTTAAGACTTACTCCTAATTCCCCCAATGCTTCCTTTATTTCATCAATACCTTTCTGTCCAAGACCGTCAACTTCTGACAAATCTTCCTCCTTCTTACGAATAAGACCTCCGACAGTACGAATATTTGCATTTGTCAGAGCATTCTCGGTACGTGCAGATAAGTCAAGAGACTCAATACGTGTTTTTAGTACCTCTTTGTCATCTTTTACTGCTTCTTCTTCAGTTTCTAGCTCTGGCATAGCAACTTCTTCTTCAAGCTCTTCTTTAAATCCAACAATTGCCTTTAGTTGATGAATCATAATTTCAATTGACTTCTCAATTGCCTCTCGCGGTGTCACAGTACCATTAGTCTCAACATTTATACGAAGACGGTTAAAGTCTGTTCGATCACCAACACGCATATTCTCTACTTCATAATTCACACGTTTGATTGGTGTGAAAATAGCATCAAGTGCAATGGTTCCAATATCAACTTTTTCTTTTTGAAGCACATCTCGTTGCACAAAACCAATACCACGCTGAACAGTTATCTCCATATCAAGCTCAGCTTTTTTGTCTGTCATTGTTGCAATGACTAAATCTTCATTAAGGACTTTCACTTGTCCTGGTAACTCAAGATCTTTTGCGGTCACCACATTCTCACCTTTCATCTTAAGTGTAAGTGTCTGCGGCTCTGGTGTAAGCATTTGGATACTGAGTCTTTTGAGATTAAGAAGAATAGTAATAACATCCTCCTTTACTCCCTCAATAGTAGAGAATTCATGACTAACACCTGCGATTTTTACCGAAGTAACAGCAGCTCCAGGAAGAGATGAAAGAATAATTCTTCGGAGTGAGTTACCGAGCGTGTGTCCATACCCTGGGTAAAGACCATCAATCTCAAAAACCGCTTTAAAACCCTCTTCAGAGACAACTTTTGGTTTTGATGGAAGAACAATATCAAAATCTGGCATACGAAATTTTATATTTAAATAACTTATAAATTATACTTCAAAATTTGAAAAACTGCAACTATTGTTATCTACTATAGAACTCAAGAACAGCATCAAGATCAAATAATAAGTCTTGTTTTTCAAGTTTAGGCATTCCTTCAACTGTAATTTTTTTCTTAGCAATATCGCTCTTTATCCACGCAGGAGCAGTGTAGTTCTTTGTCTTCTCGTCTATATCAGTAAAGAACCCCTTATCAGCACTTGAAGCTTTAACGGTAATAACATCACCAACTTTTACCTTGTGTGATGGAATAGTAATCTTCTTATCCCCTACAAGAATATGTCCGTGTGAGACCATCTGTCGGGCAGCTCGTCGTGTTGGTGCAAACCCTCCTCTGTACACAGTATTGTCAAGACGTGTCTCAAGTTTTGCAAAAAGAACGTCGGCTTTCTTTGTGTTCTGATCTTTAATTGCTTCAGATACATAGTTAGAGAACTGCTTCTCAGTAATACCATACGAAAATCGAGCCTTCTGTTTCTCATTCATTTGTACAGCATAGTCTGTACGAGCACGTCTAAATTTTCGTCCTTTATTTTTTCGAGCTTCTGAAGCGGCGAATTTCTGAGTCTGTGTCTTCTCAAAAATCTGGGCTCCAAGGCGTCGTGCTAGTTTGTATAATGGTCGTGTTTTCATTCTGGAATAAAATTACTGATAAAAGCTATACTCTACGTGGTTTTGGCGCTTTCGGTCCATTGTGTGGTACAGGTGTAACATCTTTGATACTTAAAATTGAAATACCTTTTGATGTAAAACCTCTGATAGCAGACTCCCGTCCAGAACCAACTCCGCTGACAACGACATGAGCATCTTTTGCTCCCATAGCTGCAGCTTTTTCTCCCACAATCTCTCCCACTTTTGCAGCAGCAAACGGGGTTCCCTTCTTTGCCCCTCTAAAACCAAGAGAACCACTTGATGACCATGCAAGCGTTCCACCTTTTGTATCAGTAAAGGTAGCTTTTGTATTATTGTATGTTGCGTGTACAAAAAACGTACCAAGAGGATGTTTTCGTTTTGTTGTTTTCACCCCTCGTCGTGCCTTTTCGAGATCAAGCTCTCCACCACTTTTTGTTGCAATTCTTTTTTTACCCATAATGTGTTATACAAATATATTATTTCTTTTCAACAGCTCGTCTTCCTGTTCCCATAGTCTTTCGTACATTTCCTCGTCGTGTTCGGGAGTTTGTTTTTGTTCGTTGCCCGCGTGCAGGAAGTGAGAGACTATGTCGCTTTCCTCTGTATGAACCAATGTCTTTCAGACGCTTAATATTACCAGATACTTCTCGTCTCAAATCCCCTTCAATAGTAATGATTTCGATTTCTTTTCGAATTAGACCTTCTTCTTCTTGGGTAAGATCTTTTGCTTTCTTCCCGATATCAATTCCTGTTTTATTCAAAATTGTTTTAGCGAGCGGTCGTCCAATACCATAAATGGCAGTGAGTCCTATCTCAAGTCGTTTTTCATCTGGAATTGTAATACCTTCTATACGCATACGATTATAAATAACTATCCCTGACGAGCCTTTCGTCGAGGATTCTTTTTATTAATACGATACAAACGTCCTTTTCTTCGGACGAGCTTATCATTTGGGTCTGATTTTTTTATTGAAGATTTAACTTTCATATTATTTTTTAGAGACGTCTTGAAATTCTACTCTTTCCTCCATATGGGTCAAGTTCGACACGAACACGATCCCCCACAAGAACGCGGATGCGATTCATTCGCATTTTCCCTGACAAATACGCAACAGTCTCTTCTTCTGCCCCGTCGATTTTAATTCGAAACATAGCGTTAGGAAGCGCTTCTGTAACAACTCCTTCTGCTGTATTATCTTGTGTTTTTTCTTCTGACATCAAATTTCTTGGGCAATGGACGATATCTTAACAAATCTTTTGCGATAGTCAACCCTATTTATGTACAATAGGTACTATCTCAATCTCTTCTGCTTCGTACGGAAAAGTTGACGACCAGAAAGGACTAATTGTAGCCGTTGCTCGTTCGATACCTTCGTAAATTGAAAGTAGCTCAGAAAGACTATTACGAGACTGTCCTGCAAGTGTCTCACGTACGTTCGCAAGATCAACTGACCACTCAAATTGAGCATCTCCTTGTACAGTAACCGAGATAGGCACTGTCATGTTAGTGGATAATGAGAAAGGAGCATTCTCAAGGGTAATGGATAAATCATCACTATTATTTACTACAACCGGAACTGTATTATTAAGTGGAATTTGAGTTGCTAGTCGAGCTGCTAACAGACGTTTTTCGACAACAATCGCTCGTATACTTCCTGTTTGAACAAGGAGCACCATTCCCTCTTCTTCAGATTCTTGTTGAGTAATATCTGTGTACTCAAACACAACGCTCTCCTCAAGAAGAATCTTATCATCACTTATTCGTTCCTCGAGTTCATTTTGCAACACCTCTTCAAGTTCTTTTTGTAATTCATTTTCTACCTGAGCTTGTTGCTCTGTAGAAATTACTTTTTGTGTTCCCATAAAACCACCCGTCATTTCTGTCTGTGATCGAGCAAAGAATGTCTCAAAACGGGAATCCCCTTTAAAACCAGGAATAGTAAAATCAGTAGGAGATATATTATATTTCTCACCAGCTTTGTCTGCTATGACAGTCACTTCAAGCTGACCAGGGACTGTCTTACCATCAACAACTTTTTGTCCAGGAACACTCACCTCCTCTTGAATCCGATATATATAACCTTCCGGTGATTCAAATCGTGTTTGTTCAATAAGAGTCTGAGGAGAAGTGCTGTGTGTATTGTAGATAACGATTTTACCCACTGCTTTTGTTTCAACATATTCATCTCCTTCAGCAACAACCTCTCGATTTGTTGAATCAGATATCTCCATAACAAGATATTCAGGTGTTGATGTCCCTGCCGCAAATGTCACGGTGTTGTTGAGTGCGACCGTTTGTGTTTTAGGCGTTATTCTCACCGTTGCTCCTCCAAAAAATGAGGAGATTGCGAAACCAAGAATAACCACAGAAATAACAACAATAGACCATAGAGCAAAACGAGAAAAATCACGTGGGGGCTTAGAGGTGCTTGTTTTAGTTGTTCTGGTTTTTTTCTTTTTTGTAAACGTCCCATGATTATTAGGCATAGGAATATCACGAATTGATCGTTTCTGGACACCATCGGCAATATTTTTTTTGGTAGACATATTATTGCTATTATATGTTATATATCATCATTTACAAAAGATCTGTCTATGAAATAACTGAGCATCATGACAAAAGGATCGACAGTAACCCCTTTCCGTACTTCAACAAGATTTTCAAAATGTCCTTCTTTCAAGACAACAACTTTCTGCTCTTTTTTTTCTAACATCTTCACAAAAAGCGGAAGCGCAGACATGTCAGCTGTCATAAATACCGTTTTCTCAGATGAAAAAGTACCTGAGACGGCATTAAACCACTTTTCAAGTACTACCCCTATCTTCTTCTCGATATCTTTTTCTTCACTCTCGCGTAGTTCACCATGAGCATATGATTGAAGAAGAGTGAGTGCAACATTGTACTCACTCTCATCCCCTTTAGAAATAGCTCTTACCAAAGCATTTCTTCCAATAGGAAAGGTGTGGGTTTCAGTAATAACATCGTTTTCTACAATAGACACATCTGTTATCTCTCCTGAAACATCAATAATACAAGAATTTGAATCAGCTGGGAAAAGATCAGTAACTGTCCTGTAGGAAGTCAAAGAAAACGAATGATGAACGACTTCCTGTGGATGCACGTGTGCATATACCATCGTCTGCACCTTCTCATGAAGACGCTTTGGAACAATACTAAGGAAGGTTGATATGGCAACTTCTCGTGCTCGCTTATTTTGTGGAGCTTCAGTTGGATACCCATTAAGAAGTGTCTGAATAATATTTTGTTCAATAAGAACAACCTCTTCCCCTTCTCTTTGTTTCAATTTTTTTATAAACGCGGCACGCTCGTTTTTCAATAGATTAAATAAATAACGCTCAGTTAACTGTATAGGTTCATCTTTTTGTATATGTATGGTGTGTGCCTCAGAACCAAACCATGGTGATGCATACACACAAAAAGCATATTTAATTTCTGATGATTCTAAACGAGGAATACCATTCTTCACGATATCAGCAAGAACATTTTCAATGACACGGTACAGAGACATTGTATACATTTTCTCGTCTATTTTTTGTTGTATGGGAATAGGAAGTCTCTTGGTATACAACATAAGAGGAGGTTCTTCTTTTCGCACCACAACAAGAGAACCACCAACACTAGCACTCCCAATATCAAGAACAATGGAAGCTTCCTGCTGTTTTATTTTTTTAAAAGAAAAGAAACCCATATCAATAAGTATATCAAAGAGTTATCTTTTGTATGTGTGCATATCTATAACAGCACTCCTTTTATTCGACGCACTCCAGCAGAACTCGACTCCTCTTTTTTAATTTTAAACGTACCAAGCAATCCCGTGCTCTCAGCATGTGGTCCCCCACAAAATTCTCGTGAATAAATGTTTCCGTCACTATCTTCTATTGAATACACAGAAACAATGTCACCATACTTTGCACCAAATTCCATTTCTGCACCTAACTTCTCAGCTTGCTCTTTAGGCATCTCTCTACACACAACGCGTAAATCTTTTTCTATAGCATCATTTACAAAATCTTCAATATACTTCCTCTCTTCCTCAGTTAACTTTCTATCGAAAGAAAAATCGATACGTAACCGCTCTTCAGTAATGTTAGAACCTCGCTGTTTTACACTTTTTCCAAAGAGTTTTTGCAATCCGGCAAGCACGAGATGATGTGCAGTGTGAAGTCTGGTGATCTTATCACTGTCACCACCAAGACCACCTTTAAATTTCCCAATTGAAGCACTTCTTGATTTCTCTTGATGAGCCTCTAACTCCTTTCTAAAATCATCAATATTAACAGCCACTCCCTTCTTTTTAGCAAGATCAACTGTCATCTCAATTGGAAAACCATATGTAGTAAAGAGAAAGAACGCATCTTTCCCTGAAATATCTCCTGTATATTTTTCAAATTGTTTTAATCCCTTCGAAAGAGTAGCGCTGAATTTCACCACCTCTTTTTCAATTTCTTGTGCTATATCATCACTTTGCTCTTTTAACTCTACATACTGTCCGACATACACAGTGGACGTAATAGTGACGAATTCATGAATGTTTTCAGCTGAAAACCTTTTCTCTCTCGTATGGAAAACTGCTCGTCGTAACAAACGTCGTAACACATACCCTCTGTCAGTATTTGAAGGTCTTACCCCTTCTGCAAGCATAAATATTGCTGTTCGCAGATGATCAGCAACAATACGCGCATATTCCTGAGATGCTGTTAATGTGGTGGCATACTCAAAAAGAGGTAGGAATACATCGGTCTCAAAGATACTTTCTTTCCCCTGAAGAATAGTGAGAATTCTTTCAAGTCCAGATCCTGTATCAACATTTTTCTTGGGCAGAACACCGACGACTTTCCCTTCTTTTTTGAGATATTGCATGAACACATCATTCCATATTTCAACAACCTGTTGTTTTTCATCAGCTTTCTCAAACTCCTCCGGGCTCATATCTCCAAGTCCGGTTTCGGTGAGATCATAAAACATCTCAGTACTTGGACCACACGGACCATTGTCTCCCGCAGACCAAAAATTATCTTCTCCCCTTGTGTAAATACGCTCAGCTGGCATTCCCACCTTTTTCCATATCTCAATAGCCTCAGTATCCTTAGGGATATCACTGTCACCAGCATAGACTGTTACATATAATCTTTTAGGATCAAGGCCAAACCCTTCTTTTGATGTAAGAAGTTCATAGCTCCATGCTATTGCTTCTTCTTTAAAATAATCACCAATAGACCAATTTCCCAGCATTTCAAAAAAAGTCGCATGTGTCTTATCTCCAATATCATCAATATCAGTTGTACGAACGCACTTTTGTACACTACAGAGTTTTGTCCCTTTTGGATGAGTTCCTTGCAGAATATATGGAACAAGTGGCTGAACTCCCGCTGTTGTAAAAAGTGCAGACGCATCATTCTCGGGAACCAAAGAAGCCGAGGGTAGAATTGCATGCCCCCGCTTCTCAAAAAAACGCAAAAATGTATCTCGAACTTCTTGTGATGTCATTTGTTATAACTTACGCTATCTACAGCTCTCTTTCAAGAGAGTAACTTCTGTAGGGATGTAATATTGTCTTCTATAGCTTGTAATCCTTTTACGTATGTCTCTTTCTTTTCAGTATCAATGCCGAGTTTTTTAAATATTTCTCGTGGTGGCATACTTCCTCCAGCTGAAAGAAAATCAATGATACCTTCTTTAACACTCTCATCTTCTTTATACATTGCATACAAAGTATTGCTTATTAAACAACCATACGCATACGTATAGACATAGAAATAACGACGAAAATGTCTCCATTGCACAAACAAATTATCAACCGCCTCAGGTACCTGTATAGCCGTACCTAAGTAAGTCTTCATGTGCTTTCGCAACATCTTTCCGATATCTTTTTTTGATTGAAACCCCTCTACACGGACTGTCTCATGCAATTCCCGCTCAAAATTAAAAGCAGCAACTTGCCTATGTATAGTACTTACCTGATCATTGAGGGTGTCGTGAAGTAATATGATTTTTTCTTTTTTTGTGAGTTGATTTTCTACTAAATCCATCACAACTTTTTCAAAAAAAGTACTTGCCACTTCCGCAGATGCTATTGAATATGATTGGTACCGACTATTCTGTGTTTTGCTCAACTCACTATGAATAGCATGCCCCATTTCATGAGCACACGTTCTTAGTGAATATAAGTCATTTGTATGGTTAAGAAGAACAAAAGTAGGAACCCCTACGTCACTTGCGCAAAAAGCACCTCCACGTTTTCCTTTTTGAGGAAAGACACTTATTTGACCACGCGCAAGAAAGGAATCAAAAATATCTTCAAAACGAGGGTCAAATTTTCTGAAAGCTTCTTTTATAATGTCTTTTGTTTCAGAAAATGAAAATTCTTTTTTAATCTTCCCGATTGAGACATCTTTGTCCGCATACTCCATATCCTCTAGACCCAACATTTTCTTTTTGAGAGCAAAGAATTTCTTTGATGTCACGAAATCTTCAGTGACAGCAGTAGTAACCGCCTCAATTTCTTTCTCTGTATTTTGATATGCCAGAGCTGTTGCTGAATATGGTTTCTCATACCCTCGTAACTCATCACTTGTTTTTCTATTCAATACCACCGCATTTAATTCACTTTCAGCAAAATCAGCCCCCGCACCTAAAACAGCATAGGTACGATAAAAAAGATCTCTTCGTTGTTTTTTTGGCAATGTTCGTATAAGCGAAAGGGCTTCAGCAAGCGGAATATCATTCCCCTTAAAACTCACCACCTGCTTTGAAAGAAATTTTTGTACTCCCTGAACCCATAGAGTAGAGCTTGTCTGTTTTTTTAAGCTTACTATTCTTTCTTCGGCTTCACTTAATCTGTGTTTATTCTGATCAAATATTTTCTGAAGAACGTAGTGATATTCTTCAAGTGACTTATTTTTCAAAAGCTGTTTTTGTTTTGTCTGACTTATTGCACCTACCGTAAGTAAGAAGAATCTTATATTCTCAAAAGATTTTGTGAGTCGTTCATCAAATTGACCAAGTTTCTGTTCCACAAGGTTATTAGCTGAATCGATACAAGAATAAAGCCACAGATAATACATTGGTTGTATAACCTCTGGAGAAAATATTATTTTTTCATATGCTTCAAGTACTTTTTTTAGTACTTGTGGTTTTGAAAAATCACCTCTCTTTGAAAGAAAGGCCCGACGAAATTTCTTTGTTACGACTTCCACTTTCTGTATATCTTTTTCTAATTTTGTATCTTTTGGATTTTTGTATAACCCCTTAAGATTCCAATCTGTTTTTATCATATACATTGTTGTAATACTTCAAAATCTTTCTGTAATTCGTCTTTTCGTGATGCATCATATATAGCAACAGCAGGATGATACAACGGAATAATCTGAACACTCCCTGCATCAAACACTTTACCATGTATTTTTGAAATGGGTTCAATGTCTACATCGAGTCCATATCTTTTCATAATATACTGCATTGCAAAACGCCCAAGAGTAGCAAGCACCTTCGGCTGAATAATTTCTATCTGCCTATCCAAAAACGGAACGTATAATTCAATTTCTTCAGGACGAGGATCTCTATTTTCTGGAGGACGATCCTTCAGGATGTTAGTTATATATACTTTTTCTCGAGGAAGATCGATGCTTTCAAGTAACCAATCAAGCATTTTTCCAGATGCTCCACAAAATGGTTTGCCTGTTGCTGCCTCATTTTTCCCAGGAGCTTCACCTATAAACATAATCGATGCATCATGAGTCCCATCACCAATAACAGGAAAGTTACCTTCTTTCATACGAAAATCATACAACGGAGATTCTGTAAGACCCACCACGTCATCTCGCACTTTTTTCATTGCCTCAAACTTCTCTTCTGTAGTCATAGCGCCTTTTCTAAAATCAGAATATCTTTTTTGTGTTTCTTTCCTCGATTATAACCACCAGCAGCACCATCTGACCGAATTACTCGATGACATGGAATATGAGAGTCGTAGTTTGTGTGCAATACATTACCCACTGCCCGATATGCCTTTGGGTGACCTATTTTCTCAGCCACCTCTTTGTACGTCATCACAGAACCTTCTGGGATACCTTTTACAACCTCAAATACCTTCTCACGAAATGTCATAGCGTCAGTATATCAAAAAACCGGCAGAACTTTTCCGCCGGTCTGTGGGGTTTTCCTCATTGCTTTTTCCTTTCTATTTCTTCTTGCAACTTCTGTTGTCCTTTAAGGTATTCATTATACTTTTTCCACTGCTCAGCGGTCATAAACCGTCGAGCCTGATGTGCCAACTTCCACACATCAGGAGACTCATCGAACAAAACCTCGTCGCAATAAACCGGATACCCAGACATGACAACCTCCTTGTTCTTGCCGGACCCCTTCCAAGCAAGACTGGTACAAGACCATCTTATACCCTCTTTTCTGTAAAAATTGTACACCCAAAATACTATTTTGTCAATTTACGATGTGTGTACGCAAATAACCCCCACCTCATCAAGTATTTTTTTCTTTTTAACATCTGAAATACCCAGAAAATCAAGAAGTGACGGATCTCTTTTTATTGTTTTTAACAAAACAATACCCTGTCCAAGAAGAAGCTTCTTCTCCCCTTTTGAAAGAGTTGTGAGTGAGGTAAGTGGATGCAGTTCTGCATCAACAATAAGATCATGGAGGTTCCCTTGTTGTGGATAATTCCATCCCACAATGTGTAGATTCTGACAAGAAGCATACTGTTTTGCTGTACGAGTAAACTTCGTATTGGTTATAAGCCACCCATCGGTCATCGTTCTCTCTTTTGCACCCACATTAATAACAGCGTCCTTCAAATCATCAAAACGAGCTTTGATATACAAAGCTACTTTTGTATCAGTTTTCACTCCATGATTATTATGAAATTTAGCCTCTACCAGGTGTAGTTCTGTATCTGAATATGCAATCACATCAACCTCATGAGGAATGCAGTGTCCTTGCACTGTTCTTCCTATTACAACCGTATATCCCTGCTCCTTAAAAATCTCACCAATAAATTTCTCAAAAGGAAAGCCTGAGGGGCCTAATTCCATAACTGCTCGACGCAATGAATAACGTACCGCAGGTCGGCGTTCTAACTTCCGCAGTATCGAGAAAGCCTTTCGATAAATTACCTTCGTCGAAACCCCTGGTGTGAGTGACGATTCGATTTCAGCAAGAACTTTTTGTATAACATCAGGGTGAGCTCCCGCTCGCGTAAGTGACTGGATAAGCTTACTTGAATCAAAAGGCTCCTGTGTTCCATCCGCTTTTGTAATAATCATTGGTGTTGCCATATCCTGCTAGTATATCATTCAATAATACCACCCCCCAAACACACATCCCCATCATAGACAACAAGTGATTGTCCTCGTACTGGCATTTCCCCTTCCTCAAGAAAAACTACATGCCATTTATCATTATTTAATACAAGCTCTGCCTGTACCGGTTTTTGTCTATAACGAGTTTGTACGCCATACACAGACCTTTCTATTGGCTGTGAAAGCGTCCACGAAACATCCCTGAGAGAAAACGCATTACTCCTCTTCTGTAGTGGTTTTTCGTGAGAGACAGTAATTGTGTTATTTTCAATGTTTTTATCTACAACAAAATAAGGTTCATCTTTGGTAGTTTTTTCAGTTACAGTAAAATTATGACGTTGCCCAATCGTATACAGTAATGCCCCTTTATGATATCCAATTTCTTTTCCTTGGATATCAATCACTACCCCTCTCTCAGGAGAGAAATAGTGTGACAAAAATTCTTCCATATTAATATCCTCAAGAAAACATACCCCTTGACTATCCTTCTTCTCAGCGGTAACAAGTTTATTTTTCTGAGCAATAATTCGTACCTCCTTTTTTTCAAAATCACCAAGTGGAAATAAAGTATGTTTTAGCTTTTCTTGTGTAAGGGTCCACAAAAAATATGTCTGATCTTTGTGTATATCACTACCACGTCTCAAAATATACTCCCCACTTTCTTGTTGTATACGCGCATAGTGACCAGTGGCAATAAAATCGGCACCTTCTTTCATTGCCCACTCAAAAAAACCACCAAACTTTATATGCTTATTACACATGATATCTGGATTTGGCGTCTGCCCCTTTCTATATGCATCAAGCAGATAATCGACGACTTCTTTTTTATATATCTCGGATAAATCAAGTGTTTTAAACGGTATATCAAGACGAGCACACACCCGCATCGCATCCCTTCTATTTTCTTTCCACGAACAACGCACCCAATCAGGATACCAACCCTTTATATACACCCCCACTACATTATATCCATCGTCTAAAAGCCGTTTGGCAGTCACCGAACTATCAACACCCCCAGACAGACCGACATACACTGTTTTTTGTTTTTTCATTACCAAATATATAACGCTTTCTTTCGTTTATGCTCCTCGAAATCTTCTGAATAATGAACCACATTATCACTATCAGCGAGAAAATAAAGATACGCACTCTCAACTGGATGAATGGCCGCTACAATAGATTCAAGACTTGGGCTTGAAATGGGAGTTGGTGGTAGCCCCTTATTCACATACGTATTGTACGGTGATTCTTCTTCTAGATCATCAAGTGAGAGATCGGCCGACGTCTTTCCATTTATATATCGAAAAGTGACATCAACCTGAAGCGGCATCCCTATATCGAGACGCTTCCACAATATACCTGACACAAGTCGTCTATCTTGCTCTGCAGATGCTTCTGCCTCAATTATTGAGGCCATGGTGATAATATCGGAGAGCGTCTTATCAGAAGAAAGAATTTCTTCTTGTATGAGCTCCATCTTTTCCCAGAATGTATGTTCTAAAACAAAGACAACTTCACTCGTTGTACTACTTGGTAAAAAATAATACGTATCAGGGAAAAGATATCCTTCTTTTTCTTTGGTGCGCATTAAAAATTCTTCTTTGTCAAAAAGTGGTAAAGCATCTTCAAAGATATCACCCATATCTTCTCGAGTTAAACCTTCTGGCACCGTAATACGTATGCGCTCCTGCCCAAGATCTCCTGATAATAGACGCTTCGCAACAATCAAGACATTTTGTGGTGTATCAAAATAATAAGTACCTGCCTGTAGCAACCCTTCTCCACCAAGTAAAATAACCACCTTCGAGAAAATAAATGAAGATTGGATAACGTTTTGCTCCTCAAGCATAGACGCAACAGATTGGGTCGTTGATCCTGCTTCAATAGAAATAAGTTTTTTTTCTGGAAAATTAAATGCAGGAGCAAAGAGGGTGCTGTAACAAAGTGCGCACAAAATACTTACCCCCAGAACATATGCAATACCATAATGTGTGTATTTCTTCAGAAATATAGACATAAGCTATACAGGAAGATTTGCAGGTGGCTCTGCTTTCTTTGATGGAATACGTACAAACGTTGGTGTTTGTACAGCAACACCACTTACTGGTCTGAAAATTGTTGCTAACTCCTCTGTGGTCAACACAAAAGGTTTTTGATTGAAATGTTTATACGGCGCCTGATGAAATGATCTCAATTTATACGCCTCAAGATATTGTCGTTCAATTTTTGTTCGACGCATTCTCATAAAATCCTGCCACGGATAATCAAAATCAGTAAATGTCCCTAAACCAAATCCATTAAGTGTATTGGAACTATACTGTCTAAACGTCCCGATAAGTCCCGGAATATTATCTGGATTAAAAGCACTTTTCTCTGCAATGTATACACCGCGAATTGCGGTATCAAACGCTGGCTTCGAGAGACTTCTCTCAAGTGCACTAACAGTTTCTTGTTCCCCCTTAGTTGCTGGACGCGCTGGCGTACCTTCTTTTGGGCTAAACTCTTCAAGTAATTCTTTTATTGTTTTTTTAACATCACCCTTCCAATCAGGTTTTGTGAACAAGCGACCCTCTTTTAGTCCTTCCTCTTTGTTAGCCTGAATCACTATTTGTATCCAGCATTGCTCACCCTTACTCAAAGCTCCTAAATACTCAAGAACTGCAGTCATCGGATCAACCTTATTCTCCTCCTCCTGATCCTTATCAAGTCCATAATCAATATATGTCATGATTGGATATGCATCAGCTTTTTTCAGTTTGAAATAAGTTGACCACATCGGCCAATTCACAGGATCTGCAGGAATATCTTTGGTATAGTCTTCAACTTCATATATCTCAATATTTGGATACTGAGCATATAGCTGATGCTCAACCATTCCTTTATATTTTTGAAATGTCCAAATGAAAAAATGCACCTCACCACCAATAGAAACAAGCTCGAGTGAAAACCATGGTGGTATTTTTCCACCAAGATAGGTATCAAGAAATGTTGCAGAGCCTTTTTGGTATAAAGCACTAAGAAATATCTCCATAGCCAAAGGAGACTTGGTGACCTCTTTTGGAATTTTAAGTTCAAGAAGTACTTTCTTTTGTTTAGCTATAAAAGTATAGCGAACATACAGTAACCACACCCTAATAGCAACAACAATAAGCAACACCGGGAGCCATAAAAATGATGTTGTGTATACAAAAAATAGTGCCTGGATAAATACCTCTGTCATATTTAATATCTTCTATTATACCTAAAAGAAAACACCTTGTCTTATAACAAGGTGTTTTTACTATTACTTTGCAAGTGTGTATTTTCCGTCTTTTGTCTTTTTAAAGTAATTCTGGTTTTGAAGATTCACAAAGATAGTATTTTCTTTTACATAACGTTCCTTAAGAACTTTTTTCACAATCTCTTCTCTGGTAAGAGGTCCTTCTTTCTTGAGAACGTTCTGAATAACATCTTTTACGACTCCACTCATATATCCCCATTCAGTAAGTGCGTAGAGTCCTCGCCCTACAAGCACAAACCTCGAATCTTTAATAAGTTCGTTATGAGTTGTTGCTTCGTGCGCCTTCTTCCCAAAAATATCAGTAATTGCTTTTGCTACTTCTCGGAAATGAATTGGTGATCCATGTCGTCGAATCACAAGAAATGCATAATCGCGAATACCCTTTGCATTAATATTTGGTGAATCAGCGCGTCCCCACTCATCTAATTTGTTCTTATCAATCTTCTTTGAAATTCGAAGCCAACGTCTTATTACCTCTTCATTTCGGTATTTATCTGAAACATCTTTAATATAATCAAGAAAATCGTTTATCATTTCAGACTCGGGAACGATGTCATCGTCACTAAGGTTTTTATACAATGCGTCGAGTGTCTCATGAATAGTACGAGAGATACCTTCGTCTACATACCATCGATGCTTATACCCATCATTTTCTTTTTCAAGATAGAACGGATTTCCAACAACAAGGAGAAAGTGAATGTGGTTTTGAGTACTCTTATCTTTAGCCAAATCCTCGAGAAGATCCTCTTCGGAAACAATAGCCCCAATATCTTCTATATAAGCACGTAACTCATCAAAAACAGCTTCTTCTTTTTCGTACGCATCTGACTTTCGAATGAGATTCAATGAATGATTCTCAATCTGTCGCACACGCTCACGTGTAATACCGTACTTTTGTCCAATAGCCTCAAGTGTCAGGCGTTGTGTATCTTTACCAAGACCGTAACGGCTTGTGATCACATCCTTTGCTCGATCGTTAAGTACTGAGATAAGTCGCTTGCTTACCTGTTTTGGCTTGAACGAAATTGTTGTTTTTTTTGCTGTTTTTGTTTTTGCCATAGTTATTTTTTAATAAATGTGGTTCAATTTTTATCACTATTAGTAACTAAAGTCAAGTATACCAGAATTTTACCTCGTTGCAAAGCTCAGGAGTTTATTCGGAATGTACTTTTTTACCTCAACACCATCTGTAATCCAACGAGTAATACTTTCCTCTTTTTTTACCACTTCTCTTACTTCTTCTTCACTACTGTTATATGGGACAACAACTTTTCCTCGAATCTTACCGTTAACCTGAATGACAACAGTCACCTCCTCTTCGATCATTTTATCGGCATTAAATAGAGGCCATTCTTGTGTGTGAATTGACTCCTCTTTTCCCCACAGTTCTTCTGTTAGAAATGGTGCAAACGGTGCAAGTAACTTCAAAAATGTGTCCCGTTGTTTTTTGGTAAGAACCTTTTCTTTCTCTATAGTATTGAGAAAAACCATACACGCACTGATTGCTGTATTAAACTTATATTCCTGAATATCTCCTGTTACCTTAGCTATCGTCTTGTGTAAGACTTTTTCAACCTCTTTTGATTCAGTATCAGATATATACTCTTCAAGATTATTTACTCGCTCAAGGAATCTTCTAATGCCAGCAATACCACCCATATCCCACGGGTATGCTCCGACTTCGGCATAGGGTCCAATAAAGGCAAGATACATACGAACAGTATCAGCTCCAACCTTCTCTACCATATTGTCAGGATCAATAACATTCCCTTTTGACTTACTCATCTTCTGTCCATCAGGACCCATAATCAGTCCTCGATTGAGTCGTTTTTTGAAAGGCTCATCTACTGTTACCACCCCTAAATCAAAAAGAACTTTTTGAAAGAACCGGGCATATAACAAATGAAGTGTTGTGTGTTCAGACCCGCCAAAATAAACGTCAATAGGCATCCATTCTTTCTGCACTTCTTTTGAAGAAAAAGAGTCTTTATTTTTTTTATCTATATATCGCAAAAAATACCACGATGAATCAATAAAAGTATCCATCGTCTCAACTTCTGGTGTCCACCCTTCTCCAAAAATTTCTTCGGTACGCTTTTTTAGAGCATCTGATTTTGCAAGCGGAGCTTCTCCTGTAGGCGTGAAGTTAACATCATTAGGAAGTACCCAAGGTAAGTGTTCTTGGGGCACCGTATGAGGGTTTCCATCAGGATCAAACACAACTGGTATTGGAGTTCCCCAGTATCGCTGTCTTCCGACAGACCAATCACGTAATTTAAATGTTGTTTTTAATTCTCCTCCAACTTTTTTTGTAATAGCTTCTTTTGCATCACTTGTCCTCATACCGTCGAATTCACCAGAGTTAATAAGAACTCCTTCCTCCGTGTATGCACATAACCCTTTTTTGTAACATGCTTCAATATGCGATTTTTCAGAAACAGGATTATACGTAGAAAAATCAACATCTACCCAAACAACATCATGGAGTTCTCTCTCAACATCTGCAAGTTCATCTTTTTCAAGATCAGCAAGTTCAATAGAAAATACTTGTACAAACGCTTGTCGATTGACCTCTTTATGCGCAGCATAGAAATGTGATTCCATTTGCCACCCAATTTTTTCTATTTTCTTAAAATTTTTGTAACCAGTTTCCTCCTGAACCTCTCTTTGCACAGCATCTTCAAAGCTCTCACCCTCTTCAACACCACCAATGACAAATGTCTTCCAGGGTTGTTTCTTCCACTGTATTTGAATAATTTTATCCTCCGTTGGATGCTTCACAATTGCTTGCACTACAAAACGCGGGGACCACTCTTTGTCATCACGAGGAATGTTCACCTTATCTACAACGAGCGGTGCTACCACCTGTTTTATAGGTAGTCCAAACTTTTGCGCAAACTCAAAATCACGCTGATCATGCGCTGGCACCGCCATCACTGCTCCTGTTCCATATGAACCAAGAACATAATCTGCGACAAAAAGTGGTATTTCTTCACCTGTAGCAGGATGTGTAACTAACACCCCTTCTACCCTTACTCCCGTTTTTTCTTTTTGATCTGCCTGACGCTCAAGTTCACTACGCTTTACGGCTTGCGCCATATATTCCTCTACCTCATCGCTATTTTTTATAACATCACCTAACTCGGAAAGTATTGGGTGCTCCGGCGCTACCACAACATACGTTACTCCATATAGTGTGTCTGCACGTGTCGTAAATACATCTATAATTGTATCCGTATCTTTTATTGCAAAACTAATTTGTGAGCCTTCTGATTTCCCAATCCAATTTCGTTGCTGATCCTTTATTTGCTCCGGCCAATCGAGATCATCAAGATCAGATAATAGACGCTCGGCATAGTCGGTGATTTTGAGCATCCACTGCTTTTGTTTTTTCTTTTCTACCTCGGAATCACACCTCTCACACTTTCCATCAATTACTTGCTCATTAGCAAGCACTGTCTTACATGATGGACACCAGTTAACCATTGTCTCTGCCTTGTACGCCAAACCTTTTTCAAACATTTGGGTAAAAATCCATTGTGTCCATCCGTAGTAATCAGGATCAGACGTACGGAGTTCTCGTGACCAATCAAACATCGCTCCCATTGAACGAAGCTGCTCTCTCATGTAATCAATATTTCCATCTGTCCACTCTCTTGGGTCAAGCCCTCTTTTTATCGCAGCATTCTCGGCAGGAAGTCCGAATGAATCAAAGCCAATCGGGAATAAAACATTCTTTCCTTGCATGCGCATAAAACGTGCATAGATGTCAGGTACAGCAAAAGCGTACCAATGTCCAATATGGAGATTACCTGATGGATACGGAAATTCGGTAAGAACGTAATGATTTTCTGCTTTTTCTTTTAGTTGAGGAGTAGTGAAAATCCCTTGTTCCTGCCATCTCTCTTTCCACTTCTTTTCTATTTCTTTATGATTGTATCCCTTCACAATATGGGCATTCTAGCATTGTTTATGTATACAAAAAAGCCCTTATATAAGGGCTTTTAAAATTTTCCTTTTCTGTAACTCCTCTACTGCCTCTCTTGTCTCCTGTATTAATGGTAGCTGTAATGCCTCACAAACACTTACCCAAACATAGTCGTCATGATCCTTACTCAACTTTATGTCCAAATTGTCAGACTGACAAAGGAAGAACATGCCTATAATCTGAATTTGCTCGTCTTTTATGACAGGTCTCCACTCTCCAACATAAAATACGTTACCAATTTTTACTCTTACTCCTATTTCCTCCAATGCCTCCCGCTGAATTGCATCTGAGCAAGATTCACCAATTTGTATTTTACCACCAGGAAAATCATACTTACCTTTATTTGCACCTCCTTTGTACGTTAATGATTCTCTGATAAGTAGTAACTTATTTTTGTGAACAATAACGGCACGAACTGCAACAAACTGTTTTAAGATTTTAGTTTTCATTACAATATCCTTTCTATCACCTATATTCACATATTTATATCTTAAACTCAATCACATCCCCATCTTTCACCACGTATTCTTTCCCTTCTGTTCGTATCAGTCCCTTCTCTCTTGCTACCCCAAAAGACCCAGCTTCTAGTAAGTCATTCCAGAATATAACCTCTGCTTTGATAAACTTCTCTTCAAAATCACCATGAATTGCAGATCCAGCACGTGGCGCTGTCCAACCTTCCTCAATAGTCCATGCCCTCGTCTCTGCTTTTCCTGTTGTAAAGTAAGTAATAAGATTCAGTAACTCATACCCCTTTCGAATCATTTCATCGATACCATCATCTGGTGCACCCCCAAGCTCTTTCCGAAATTCAAGTCGCTCACCACTCTCAAAGTCTTTCAGCTCAAACTCAACACCGACATCAATAAATACATAGATAGCCCCCGCATCCTCAAGATACTCACGAAGTCTCTCAAATCTCTCATCATCAATTTCATCAAGATTCCGTGCCCCCTGTTTTTTATTCAGTGCATACAAGACTTTTTTTGCTGTAATAAGGTGAAGTTCTTGTAATATCTCTCCTTCTTCATCCGTGCATTCAAGTTGCACCGCAAGCTGATCTGATAAAAGATGTTGTTTCAAACGAGTAAGCAAATCTTTCTCAAGGACCGCCCTCTTGTCACCCCGCTTCACATCCTTTTCTATATTAGACAAACGTTTTTCAACAGTCTGTAGATCTGCAAGAATAAGCTCTGTATTTATAGTTCGAATATCAGAAAGCGGATCAATCTCTCCATGCACGTGATGTATGTCCTCATCTTCAAACAAACGCACAACATGGCAGATAGCATCAGTTTCTCTGATATTTGAAAGAAACTTATTACCAAGTCCTTCTCCTTCTGAGGCTCCTCGCACAAGTCCTGCAATATCAACAAACTCAACAGCGGCAGGGATAGTCTTTTCTGAATCACTGAAAGCGCTCAGTTTTTCTAATCGAACATCGGGAACCGCAACAACACCCACAGAGGGGTCAATAGTTGCAAATGGATAATTAGCAACAAGCACACTTTTTTTAGTAAGCGCATTGAATAACGTTGATTTTCCAACATTCGGCAATCCAACAATTCCAATTGAAAGTGACATAGTATAGATACGGTATCACAGAGAGAGAAAAATAAAAATACCGACATATATACCACAAGTATATAGTCGGTATGTCACACAAGTTGCAAAGTGTTATCATCCATGAATGTTACCCCTTTTTTTCTCTAACTATTCAAATACCTAGCAGCATGGTCAATACCTTTTTCAATAAAGGCGTCTACCTCTCTGGCGTCAAATCCACATCCTAAGCAAACATCTCGGATCCAATTAATACGATCCTTCCTCCATGCACTAAAGCCATCAGGCACCTTACGTGCCCCTTTTGGCTGCTGGTCACGATCACGACAAAATTGATCAACAATTTCCTCAAACCATCGCAACACCCTTCCTTCCATTTCTGTACTTTTCATAGGAAAGCTCCTTAATAACATAAAGGCAACTTGTGTATTTCTGACCCTAGTAAATAAAAAAAGCCTCCATTTGTCAAATGTTGGCTTTTTATTTGTCCTTTTTACGAGCATTCTCTAATGCTTTTCTCAAATTCTTTCTTCTCCCTTTAGGGAATAATCCAGAAATTCTTGCATAGACAATAAGTTTGTCATGCATCTCTCTTGTCCAACGTCTAAAATCCAAAAGTGCGCTAGAGAGTTGTTTCCGTAGTCTTTTCACGTACTCTTTATGAGTTTCTACGTGCTTTTGACGTACGTGTCGTTTCTTTTCCACGCGTTCTTTTTCAAGGTTTTTAATCTGATCATCAATACGTTGATCAATTTCCTCACGCCTTTTCTTAACAACACGAACAATTTTTTTCCGATTTTCTCGTGATATTTCATCACTTATCTTAGACCGGAGAGATGCTATTTTTTGCTTTCTCGCGGTACGTTCTTTCACATATCCAAAAACATGTGAACCTAAAAGATTCCGAAAATGAATACTCTTTTTTATCCACTCAAGACTCATATTATCCCTCCTTTCTTCTATTATCCAAAGGACACACAAGTTCTTGTCAAATACTACCCCACAAACAAAAACAGCGCCAGTAGCGCTGTTTTTTACATTAATCCTTTTAACTGATCTTGATATTTTCTCATCACCGCCATTGATGCTGTCATTTGATCTTTTCCGTTTTTCATTTCAACTTGTATCTCCTCTGCAATCTTTTTAAACAATTCAGGGTCCTTTTCAAACATGCCAATGATTTGTTCTTGCTGCTCTTCTGACACACCTTTCATCTGCGACTTAAGCATTTTCTTCATTAAAAATTTTTTCAACATATTTTTTTCATTATTACTAAGAAAACCTATTCTAACCTAGTCCATCCGGCTCTTCAAATAATGAAGTGCCCCATGGAGCCCACCAACTGTTCCTAATTGTGCCTTTTTCACTGGAGGACACATGGGGTATGTTTTTGATATATCTTTCAAGTATTTTTCAATGCGCAGAACAGGTATTGCAGGGTCACCCACAATCATACCACCGCCAAGCACGATAACATCTGGCGACCAATGAACCATTGAATTATGGAGTCCATAAGCGAGCTTTTCAGCTAATTCCTCCCACACAAAATCATCCTGTGGAATCTCATGCGCCTTCTTCCCAAACCTTTCCTCAAGAGCAGATCCAGAAACAAGTTCTTCCAGAGTATGTTCCATATCGATAATACTATTGCCCGGCTCAAAACCAAGAGAATGTTCATCTATTTCTCCATCAACAATACGAACCCCACCAACACCAGTACTTACCGTTACATACATAACAATAGATTTTCCCATGCCAGCACCTGCAACCGCCTCCCCAAGCCCAACAATAGCAGCATCATTTTCAATGAAAGCAGGGCACTTAAATTCATCTTCAAAAGCTCTATCTATCTCCTTTTCAACCCATCCAGAAAGATTAGGAGAACGAGTGAGCACTTGCTTGTCTCGCGCAAGTGTACCCGTGACACCTCCCGCAATACCAGTAATCGATTCACGTGTGAGACGCTTTACAGCATTAAAAATATTTTGCATTCCTTTTTCAAAATTCTGATCAGTATCAAATATAACAGCATCATGCAGTGTCTCTCTGTCTTTTGAAAGAGCTATGCGCGTTTTTGTCGCCCCAATATCAAAAAGAAGATACATTATTTTCTCATTATTTTTTTTAATTCCTCAACCATAGGAACTTTCTCTGCTTCTGTTCCATACATCCGTGAAAGGTGCAATGCAGTCCAATCAGCGGTAAGTAATGTGGTAACTATTTTTTCAAATGTGGTCTTTCCAGAAAGCTCTCTGACAATCACTTCAAACCCTCTTTCTTCGAGTAACGTTTCAGTAATATCCATTCTTTTCTGAATTCGTTCATTATCACTCCTATCTTTCAGAAAGATAAAACTCATATTTTTTGATAATAAGTGAGTTCCTTCAACAACATCAAATCCTGTCATCTCATTATGATTAAGTTCAGGAAATACATTATAAAAAGCAGGTATTTTTGCTGTCTCATTCATTTTTATCTTCCAATTGTATGCTAGCGAAAGATTAGAAAGTGAGCTGTATATAAGGGGTATTTTGTTATGCATGTTTTCAGCAAGATTTTTCCCATCAGATTCACAATCCTCAAATTTACCACCCCCTATCTCCACTAGTTCTGTTATTAACTCATCATCTTTCAAGAAATGAGCCAATGAAAGCAGAGCATAGCCAAGCGCATTTCGAGGCTGTATCCCTGTATGTGGCATCTGTATAAAAGGAAGGTTAAATTCTTTTGCTTTCTCAATAAGCAACCCGCCTGTCGCAATAACAGCTACTTTGTACCCTCGAGCAACACCTTCTTCAAGAAAACTAACTACCTCTTCCGTATTACCAGAATACGAACTTGCAATAAGAAGGCTCTCTTTCAAAAAATGATCATCAAAAGGTGGTACATCATAATCTCTGTGCACATACAGATTAATTCCAGGCTTCCACATTTTAATAAGTCCTGTTGCTAAATGAGAACCTCCCATACCAGACACCACAATATTCTTGTATTCTTGTGGTAATGAATCAGCATTTTCAATAACAGGGTTCCATTGAAATTGAGTAGCAAAATTTCTAATAGCTTCTTCCATATTGTCTTTATAATATCACACTGACATATCAGTGTAGAGAAAAGATGCTTTCATTTTCTTCACAAGTTGCGCAGGCATTTCATGATATTCTTTTTCTGTATGCATTAGCTCCTCTAGCACACCTTTTTTCTCTTCACCTGTAACAAAGATAACCCCGTAGTCAACAACATCCAAAAGAAAAGTCCCTGTGAGAGTAAAGCGCAATGGGTACTTATTCTTCCCTGTTCCGTCATATCCAGACACCCATTCTTCATCGAGAAATAAATCATTAAACAACCTTTTATTTTCAGGAAATGGTAGTATACCAGCTGTATGACCATCACTACCAACACCAAGTGTTGTAATCACAATACCCTGCGGATTATCCTTCTTCCACTGACAAATATACTTTTCAAAGTGCATAACAGCTTTTGGTAAGGTTTCTCCTTTTTGAATTTTTGTACTTAGAAACGTCACTCCACTGTTCATGAGGACATCAAAAAAAGCTGTCTCCTCAAGCTGACTAAAATTGTTAACCTCTGGATCCCGACTAAACCTTTCATCAACAACAGAAACAGTTATATGCTCTCCTAGAGCAGTTTCATTAATATATTCATATACAGAAAAAGCAGATCCACCAGAAAGCAGAAGAAGAATTGGCACATTCCTATGCGTGCGAAGAAGTACTTCTATTTTCTTCCCTGCATCACGCGCAGGACTATTACTTGATAGATATTCCATATCCTATTTCTTTTCTGCATCATGCCCACCAAACATATTTCGAAGCATCGAAAGCACTTTCCCGGTATATGATGGATTTCCTTCAGAAGCCACCCTGAAATCAAACGAACTTTCAATAACAGGAACAGGAACATTTAATTTTTTAGCAGTCTCTACAGTCCATTGCCCTTCACCACTATGTGATACCTCTCCTGAAATATCAGTGAGTTCCTGTCCATATTTCTTATATCCCTCAAGAAGCCAGGTTGTTAAGCGTGACTCGATAACACTTCTCGAGTTATAGATGTGCGCAATATCTTCAAGATTAAAACCGAAATCTGATTTTTTCAATACCTCCATCCCTTCGGCAATTGCTTGCATCATCCCGTACTCAATACCATTGTGAACCATTTTTGCAAAATGACCTGCCCCAGTCTCTCCTAAATATTTATACGAATCAGGTGCCGCAGCTGCCTGAATCAAAGGTAACACGATATCGTATACCTTCTTTGGCCCCCCAACCAAAAGACATGAGCCATGTCGAGCGCCCCATGGTCCACCAGAGACTCCAATATCAAGAAAATGAACACCTTTCTGTTCAAGATCCTTCGCATATGTAATTGAATTTTCATACAACGAATTTCCACCATCAATAACAATATCTTCTTTTTTAAGAAATGGCTTAATCTCATCAATAACATGAGAGACAGCACTATGGGGTACCATAAGCCAGATAATTCGCTGATCATCATCAAGATGGTCAAATATCTCTTTATAGGTAAACGCAGGTATTGCCCCTTTCTCTGCAACCTCTTTTACTGCTTCAGGATGTCTATTATAGGCAACGACCTCAATACCCTGCTCAAGTAAGAGCTCCACCATATTTTTACCCATTTTTCCAAGACCAATATATGCAATTTTCATATTACGTTTTATTACAAATAATATCCTCTCCCCGAGAACCCTGATCGTATGTACACAATGGCACTTTTTCCAATTTTTCTTTTACTGACATGATAAATTTCCAAGATGACATAATCTCATCAGTACTAATAAAGGATGTCTGATCACCCGCTATGCAATCAAAAAGCACCTTTTCATACGCATCAATGTGCTCTGATTGACTGTCATGATACGAAAATGATAATTCTTTTGGTTCAATGTGGTTTTCAAACCCTGGAACTTTTACCCAAAACAAAATGGATATTTGTTCTTCAGGTTGTATAGATATCGTTATTTTATTACACTCTTGTCTTTCATACTCCTCCGGCATAAAAGATCCTTTCGTCATATCTTTGAAATTTACAATAATTTCAACTTTTGATGTGTCGAGAGCCTTACCACTTACCAAGCGAAAGGGTACCCCTTTCCACCTCCTGTTTTTCATATATGCTGTTACAGAAAAAAACGTCTCTGTTGTCGAATCTTTAGCAACACCCTCTTCCTCAAGGTATCCCTTATATTGACCTCGTACTAATTTTTTCACATCACTTTTCAAAGAACGGATAACATCGGCACGTTTTTGACGCACCGAAGAACAGGTTAGTGATTTTGGCTGCTCCATAGCAACAAGTGCTACCATTTGTAATAAATGATTTTGCCCCACATCTCGCAAAGCCCCGTTAGCATCATAAAAAGACCCACGATCAGCGAGCGTATTGTTTTCATATAAATGAATATCCACCGACTCTATATATTTCTTATTCCACAACGGTTCAAAAATAGTATTAGAAAAACGAAACGCTAAAATATTCTGCAACGTCTGTTTTGCCAGATAATGATCAATACGATACACTTGCTCTTCTTTAAATAATTGACCCAAAAGCATATCTAAATGCTGAGCTGTTGCCGTATCTTTCCCAAATGGTTTTTCAATGAGAATACGTGTCCATCCACTGAGATCATCACAAGCTTTTGAAAGACCAGATGAAGAGAGGTGTTTGAGTATTAATTCATACAGTGTTGGTGGAACAGAGAGGTAAAACAACTTATTTGAACACTGCCCCCAATCAGCATCAATCTGTTCAAAACGTTTTTGTGCAGATATATAGGTATCTTCATTATCAAATTGTCCTTGATGATACTGAATATGCTCAAGAAACCTATGTAGTACTTCTTCATCATAATGCTTCTTTTTTTCAATCGCCTCTCTCACAAAATTCTTAAAATCATCTTCAGAGAGATCTCGTCGTGCAATACCGACAATAGAAAACTTTTCAGGCAGAAGCTTTTTTACATATAAATCAATCAGCGCCGGAAATATCTTTTTCTGAGCTAAATCTCCCGTCACCCCAAAAAGTGCAAATATCGTCGGTACATTATGTCGAGAAAGATTATGTGATTCCATAGATAATTATTATAACAAAAAGCGCAAGGTGGTGTTCCTTGCGCTTTGTATATTTCTTTTTATAACAATTTAGCTGATCCCAGCAAGAAGACCATCAACCCTTGTCCGAAATCTTCCTTGAATCTTATATTTGTCCAAAATACGCCTGATCTGACATGCATCAGATTTTTCACAAAGGTCTCCATCAAAGAGTTTAATCATCAAATCTTTCTCGCAATCAAGCATTTTCTCAAGATGCCGTGCTGCCTGAAGCTTGAGCTTTTTCTGATTTGAATTTTTGTTGACAGACTTGCTGCCACCTCTCGTCTTCCTGACTGTTGTCGAAACCATGGACATATGTGTCCTCCTGTATAAAAAGAGTCAAAGAGCAATACAGGTATAATTTGTACCACAATAAAAAGAAAAAACCAAGATATTTGTATGTCTTGGTTTTTTATGTGGACCCGAGAGGACTTGAACCCCCTACCTCCTCAGTGCAAATGAGGCGCTCTAGCCAGATGAGCTACGGGCCCATAAAGGGATAAGAAGAATTGTACCGAAAATAAAAAAGAAAGCAAGATGTTCACTCACTATCAAGTGCTTGCTGTATTATATGTACAACAAATTCACTCATATCGCTTCCAGCTTCAGCAAGCGCATGTGGCAACAGAGAGGTTCTTGTTAATCCCGGATGTGTATTTGCCTCAAAGAAATAAACACCTCTCTTTGGATGCACAATAAAGTCAGAACGTGAGTAATGTCGACACCCTAAAATATCATGCACATCCTGAGTAACACGCCTAAGTTCATCACTTTCGGCTGAAGTAAAACGTCCTGAACTAGAAATGGTATGAAGGGCGTCATCATATTTTGACTCGTATCCCCACACATTGGCACCGGTATATATAATCTCGGACGGAATGGTTGTGTATCGATCCTCACCACGGAAAGCATCAATAACACCACATGTAGCCTCTTTCCCTTCTATATATTCCTCAACAATAACTTTTTCTGCATATGCAAAAGCTTTTGTAAGTGCCTGCACTAACTCTTGTTCAGTTTGTACAAAATATACACCACATGATGACCCACCCCATACAGGTTTTACCACAGAAGGTTGTGGGAATGTCCTAAACACATCTCGTACCTTCTCAGAAGAAACATCTTCTTTTTTTAACACCATATGTACCGGCATCCGAATACCATATTTTCTCAATATATCTTTTGTCTGAGCTTTATTCATCCCTACAGCAGAAGCAAGCGCTTTTGAACCCGTATACGGAATCATATGATCATCTAATATTTTTTGAACCTTGCCATCCTCACCATACTCCCCATGAAGCGCATTAAACACAACATCTACCTTTTTAAGTATCTGGGTAGGAGTATAAGCAATACCATCAAGGTGCCACACTCCATCTTTTGAAATAAAAATATCCTTACACTGGTATCTATCAGAAAGAGCATTTATCACCTCTGTCCCTGAACGTAGTGATACGTCATATTCATAAGATGGCCCTCCTCGAAGCACCCCAACGACAATTGAATTCATGGGCTAAGTATATCAAAAACCCCGTGTGTACTACATAGTACACACGGGGCATCGCTACAGAGGTTCTGGATCATTTTCAACTTCAACTATCTCTCCATTTAATCCATACTTTCGTCGCATTCGAGACATCACATATAACCTCCATAAAAAAGAAAGAACAAAAAACTCTCCACAATGGAGAGTTCTTTTATATAAAATTAGAATACAACTTAACACAAAAGAAACCTCCATTTCCGCAATATTTTCAGCTTGAGTTCTATGTGTTTAATATAATTCATGTGTATAATAATATCAGAATTTAAAAAGAACCCAATACCGCTCCGAAGGCATTGGGTTCTATGGCTTGAAAAAAACCATCTATGTATTTATTCCGGGCATCACATCAGGTAACCTACGATCACCGAGCCACTGTCAAACAAATACGCATTACTGTTTTCTGATATAAATAATATCATAGTTAAATAAATTTGTCAAGAATTTGTAGAAAACATGGATTGAGCTCTTTTTTTCCTATGAAATTGAATGGCAAACCGATGCGCCTCGGCATTCGCAAGCAACACCTCTTTTTCTTGTGCTGTCGTTCCGAGAATATTTCTGGGCTGATGTTTTTCATTCTTCACCACTGAAACAACGGGTATATGTACTCCACTTTCCTCCAATACATCTTCTACAGCTCTTTTCTGGGCCTTTCCACCGTCAACAACAATGAGGCGAGGGTACTGCCACTCAGCGTGCTCAAGACGACGCGATACAATCTCTTTAAGTGCTTTTGTGTCATTAATCCCAGGATTATCCTTTATGGTAAACATTCGATATTCATTTTTCCGCGGTACCCCATTTTGAATAACGACCATGACACCAACGACATCTTTTCCCGCAGTATGGGCAATATCATAGGCTTCAATACGGTATAACTCTTCTTGTATGGCAGATCTCACAAACGAGTCATCAACAAGAGCAACATCTTTAATATGAGTAAGAGAAAACAATTGTTTTTTTATTTTCCCAGCCTCCTCGAAACGTTCCTCGCGAGCCGCTTGATGCATTTCTTTCTCTAGTTTTGTTGTCAATTTTTCTATATTTCCTTCAAATAATAAAACAATATTTTCAATTGTTTTATTATATGCTTTTTGTGCATTTTTCTTTGTTGTATCAGGAAGTAAACCTATTTGTTTATAAAAAACTTCATATTGTTTATTATCTGATTTCCTATCCCTAAAAGGAAATATTTTCCGGATAATGGATAACGCTTGATTAAGCGATTTACCCTGAGTGAAAGGACCAAACTCATGTGCAATAGTAATGTCTTGGAGAGCTTCCTTTTTATTCAACAACTCTCGCTCTCGTATCACGACAAGCCTTGGAAAAGGCTCTTTGGTAATGACAACATAATTAAAACTCTTATTATCCTTTTCTTTAGTGTTATACAATGGTTGATATTTTTTTATCAACTTCGCCTCCCGTATTAATGCCTCCAATGCAGACCCTGTTTCTTCCCACACCACATCATCTGCCTCCTCCACCATCTTTTCAATCAAAGGACTCCTCGCTTCGATAAGCTCTTTTTGGAAATAGCTACGCACACGGGATGAAAGAGATGTTGCTTTCCCTATATACAAAATCTTCTTTCCTTTTTTAAAGAAATAAACCCCTGGCACATCTGGTATATTCTTCTTTTTTACATCCCCCAATATCATTACTCCAAAGTATAGAAGTGTTATAAACAAATATCAACAATTATCATTTGCACCTTTAGAATACAGGACGTACAATAAGTCGTAGCACTGGACTTTTCATTCTATTACAAAGGGGATAGGTATGTTATCGGCGCATCCAGAAGCACAGGAAGCTACACAGGTAGCACGGAATTTTGAAAAGAACCGAAAAGAGAGGAAGCCGAAAAAGAGGGAGAAACGCAAACCGAGTAAATACGTACAACTACTGAAAAGGAACAACTAAATACACCCCATCATTCTAGGAGACCATGGCTTACCGTGGTCTCTTTTTTACGACGGGTGTTGTTTTTATTTTAAATACTTCCTTAAATACTTCCCTGTATGTGAACCTTCAACACCCGCAACCTGTTCTGGCGTACCTTTAGCAACAATCTGCCCACCTCCAGAACCTCCCTCAGGGCCAACATCTATAATATAGTCAGAACTTTTTATCACATCCATATTATGTTCAATAACCACAACAGTATTTCCTTTATCCACTAACTTCTGCAAAATCTCAATTAATTTACGGACATCTTCATAGTGGAGTCCAATCGTTGGCTCATCCAGTAAATACACAGTTTTCTGTGTATGCTGTCGATACAATTCTGATGCAATTTTTACACGCTGTGCCTCACCACCCGACAGTGTTGTTGCAGACTGCCCAAGGGTAAGATATCCAAGACCCACTTCATTAAGTGTCCCAAGACGATCAGCGATAGCTGGAATATCCTCAAAAAATGCATATGCTTCTTCTACTGTCATTGAAAGGATTTCAAAAATATTTTTCTCACGATATGTTACCTCAAGCGTCTCTTTCATAAAACGCTGTCCATCACATACATCACATGGCACGTACACTGTCGGAAGAAAATGCATCTCAACAGCAATTTGTCCGTTACCCTGACACGCCTCACAACGTCCACCTTTGACATTGAAAGAAAACCGACGAGGTTCCCATCCCCGCGCACGAGCCTCTGCTGTTTGCGCGAACAGGTCTCTGATAAAGGTGAAAGCTCCTGTATATGTTGCTGGATTTGACCGTGGCGTACGACCAATTGGTGATTGGTCGATAAGAATAGTACGGCCAACATATTCTGTCCCAGAAAATGACTTACAGTTATATACCTCATTTGATCGATATCTCCTATCAAAACGAGCTTGGAGATTTTTATGAAGTATTTCGTACATAAAAGAAGATTTTCCTGATCCAGAAACACCAGTAATAGTCACTAAGCGACCAAGTGGCACATCCACATTCATGTTTTGTATGTTAAACACATTACCTCCTTTGACAGACAACTTCCCTTTCTGCTGATTTCGTCGTTCTTTTGGAACTTCTATTTTTCTCTCTCCTGATAAGTACTGAAGGGTTAAAGATTTTTTTATTTTCTTTTCATCATCAAGAAGAGCTGTAAGGTAATCTGAAGCGACCACTTTCCCGCCATGTACCCCTGCACCCGGACCAATATCAACAAGATAATCTGATGAAAAAATCGTATCTTCATCATGCTCAACAACAAGTATAGTATTACCCAGATCACGAAGGTTAAGAAGTGTTTTTATCAAACGATCATTGTCACGCGAATGAAGCCCAATAGTTGGTTCATCTAATACATAAAGAGCACCGACAAGACCAGACCCTAACTGCGATGCAAGTCGAATACGCTGTGCCTCACCTCCTGAAAGTGTATGCGCCCGACGGTCAAGCGTGAGGTACTCAATTCCAACATCAAGCATAAACTTAAGGCGACTGATGATTTCTTTGACTACCACTTTTGAAATTTCTTTCTGCGTATCTGTAAGATTAAGTTCATCAAAAAAAGTATAGGCGTCAATAATACTCATTGAGGTCACATCAACAATATTCTTTCCTCCTATATAGACATGGAGCGCCTCTTCTCGAAGACGAGCTCCTTTACAACTCTCACATGACTCATCACTATAAATATGTTTTGTACCAAGTCCATTACATTCAGGACATGCTCCATACGGAGAATTAAAAGAAAACAATCGCGGTTCAATCTCTGGAAATGAAAACCCATCATAAGGACACATAAATTTTGATGAAATTATTTTCTCTCCATCTTCCGCTGGTGTTATCAGTTTTATCAATCCTGCAGATTCATCAAGTGTACGTTCAACTGCTTCTCGCAAGCGCTCTTTCGTATCGTCACTTATTTTTTTAAGTTCAGTAATATAAAATTCATCAACAAGAACATCGATGTCATGACGCTTGTTTTTTGTAAGAACTATCTTATCACGTAAATTATATCTCTTTCCGTCAATGTTTACGTACCGATATCCTTTTTCAAGAAGATCATATAACAACTGATAGTACTCACCTTTTCGTCCAACAACTACTGGCGCAAAAAGACTCACTTTCACATCATGTATTGGAACGCCCATAATTTCTTTCACACCTGATACCTTTATAGACGTAATCTCCCTTAGGATTACGTTAAGAATCTCTTCTTTTGAAAGTTTTTTTATCTCTCGTCCACAATCAAGACAATGAGGTGCACCAATACGAGCAAACAAAATTCGCAGATAGTCATATATCTCTGTAATAGTCGCAACTGTTGAGCGTGGGTTATTCGAGCGAGACTTTTGATCAATAGAAATAGCGGGCGAAAGGCCTTGTATCTCATCAACATCAGGTTTCTGCATTTGATTAAGAAACTGTCGTGCGTATGAGGAAAGGGATTCAATATACCGTCGCTGCCCCTCGGCAAAAATGGTATCAAATGCAAGTGAAGATTTTCCTGAACCAGAAAGCCCCGTGAAGACAGTCATGGTGTCCCTCGGTATTTTAACGGTTATATCCTGAAGATTATGCGTACGCGCACCCTTCACCACTAAAAAATCATCTCCTTTTTTCATTTTTAGGATAGTAACAGGTTATATATCATCAGTAAACAACCTACGCTTTTGGCACAAAAGCTTCAATTTCTTTTACAATATCATCAAGAACCACCGTAGCCTTCACAATAAATTTTTCCGCCCCAAGCTTTAGTCCCTTATCAATATCCTCTTTCTGCCCAAGATTTGAGAAAAGGATAACAGGAATATCTTTTGTTTCTTCATCCTCTTTAACCGTTTTTAAAACATCAAATCCACTCATTTCTGGCAAAAGAATATCAAGTAGTATAAGAGCTGGTTTCTCTTCTTTTACCACTTTTACAGCTTCTTCTCCGCTTGCAGCATGAATCATTTGATACCCTGCAGCAGATAGTTTTTTAGCAACAAGACTGCTGAGAAACTTATCATCTTCAATTGATAGTATTTTTTTATTTTCCATATATAAGGATTATACCACTAATATTATGTCGTTGGAATAATAAAATAGAACGTAGTTCCCTTTTGTTCACCACTCTCAAACCATATTTTTCCACCATGTTTTTCAATAATACCCTTAGCAATAAATAACCCAAGCCCTGATCCTTTTTCTTGATAATGTGCTGCATTTGAAGCACGGAAAAAACGAGAGAAAATATTTGTTTTCTCGGTCGCAGGAATACCGATACCCGAGTCTTTTATGGAAATTTTTACATCTCCCGTTTCTTTCTCAATACAGACCTTGACACTATCTCCCTCATCGCTATATCGAACAGCGTTTTCTAACAGATTCTGGAAAGCTGTTTGTATCTTCTCAGCATCAATATCTACCATAATCTCCTCTCCAACAGGATCCGTATCAAATGAGAAATCGATTCTTCTTTCCTTCATGAGCGGGGTGAGAATTTCAACACTTTTTTTAAATAAACTCACAATATCAGTAGCATTTTTCTCAAGCACTAATCTATCCTCATCAATACGAATTGACTCAAGCATTTCCCCAATAAGAGACAGAACCCTTTCATTTGATTCAAAACTTTTTTCAAGCCACTCTCGCTGTTCTGTATTAAGTTCTCCAGCATCACCATCAAGAAGCATCCTGAGTGTCCATTTAATCCCCGCCAAAGGTGTTTTAATCTGATGCGTAGCCATTGAGACAAAATCAGCCTGCTTATTACTCAGATTCCACAAACGACCTGTTTCTTCTTTTTCTTTATCTGGTATAAGACGAAATGAAATGCGAGACATAATAATTACTTGAACAAATAATATGAGAAAAGTATATCATCTTTCATCCTCCTTCTCGAGCATCTTAATCTCATCACGTATTAAGGCGGCTGTCTCAAAATCTAATACCTTCACTGCTTCGGCCATTTGCTTCTTTTTCTCTTTTATTAATTTAGTAATATTACCCTTAAATTGATTCTTTTCTATATCATAGACTTTCTGAACAGCTTTTTGATGTTCAGTCTTCATCTGTTGTGTAATATCTTTAATATTTTTACTAATAGTTTTTGGAGTAATATTATGTTCTTTATTATACGCCAATTGTATTTCCCTTCTTCTTTGCGTCTCAGACATCGCTTTTTCGATAGAACCAGTTACCTTATCTGCGTACAGAATAACTCGCCCATCTACGTTCCGAGCAGCTCGACCAATTGTTTGTATAAGAGATGTTTCTGAACGAAGAAATCCTTCTTTATCAGCATCAAGAATACCAATGAATGACACCTCTGGTAAATCAAGTCCTTCCCTCAATAAATTCACCCCAACCAAACAATCAAATTCCCCTTTTCGAAATTCGGTTAATATTTCTATTCGTTCGATTGTATGAATTTCACTATGTAGATATTTTGTTTTTATTCCTTTCTCGTCCAAATACTCAGAAAGATCCTCAGCCATTTTTTTAGTCAGAGTCGTTGCAATAACACGCCCACCTTTTTGTATCTCTTTTTCTGTCTCAGTAATAAAATGAGCTACTTGTCCCGTATAGTCCCCTTTTGCCACAACAGGATATATATCAACCACAGGATCAATAAGACCTGTCGGGCGTATAATTTGCTCAGCAACAACACTACTATGCTGTTCCTCATATGTACCCGGTGTTGCAGATGTAAACACAATAGGCCCCACCCTCTCTTCAAACTCCTCAAAGGTAAGCGGTCTATTGTCACGAGCACTTGGCAATCTAAACCCATGGTCAATAAGATTTTGTTTTCGCGCAGCATCTCCCCCATACATTGCAGCAATCTGCGGGATGGTCACGTGTGATTCATCAATAACAGTGAGAAAATCAGGTGTTCCATCAGCTTTATGTGGAAAATAGGAAAGCAGTGTATCAGGAGCATCTCCTGCATTACGCCCAGAAAAATGACGAGAGTAGTTCTCAATACCATTGCAATACCCCACTTCTCGAATGAGCGCGATGTCATACCGAGTTCTTCTTTTGAGACGTTCTGCTTCAAGTATTTTTCCTGCTTTTTCTAATTCGGACAGTCTTTCCTGTAATTCAATTTCTATACTCTTCAGTGCTTGCTTTTGTTGCTTTTCATCGACAACAAAGTGCTTTGCCGGAAACACAAAAACAACATCACGATCTCCATGCACTGTTCGCGTCACTGCATCTGTTTCCATAATCCGAGAGATTCGACCAGCATCTATATCAATAACATAAATACTACGTTCATTTGCTGGCATTATCTCCACGGTATTTCCCAAAACACGAAAAAGGCCTGGTGAAAGATCAGCATTTGTTCTTTCATAGTAGATACCAATAAGTCGATCAATAATATCCTTACGCGAGCAAGTAGTACCAACCTCAATTCTAAAATGTTCTTTCTCATATTCTTCAGGAGATCCAAGCCCATAGATACAAGATACTGAGGCCACGATAATAACGTCATCTCTTGATAACAATGCTTGCGTCGATGCATGCCTTAGACGCTCAATTTCTTCATTTATCTGCGCTTCTTTCTCAATATATGTGTCACTGACCGGCACGTATGCCTCTGGTTGATAGTAATCATAATAGGACACAAAATAATGCACAGCATTATTCGGAAAAAACTCTTTATACTCTTGTGCCAATTGTGCAGCCAATGTTTTATTATGAGCAATCACAAGTGTTGGTTTTCCGATTTTCTCAATAACATTTGCTGCCGTAAAGGTTTTTCCTGAACCTGTTACTCCCAGAAGGGTCTGATATGGATTACCAGCACTTACGCTTTTAGTAAGTACTTCTATTGCTTTTGGTTGATCACCAGAGGGTTTGTATTCACTTTGTAGATTAAATTCATGAGCCATAATATGTTGCAATAAATTCTTTTTTAAACTCAGAAAACCTCCCTTCTTTAATTGCTAATCGGATATTTTTCATAAAATTCATCATAAAAGCCACATTATGAATAGTAGCAAGTGTGCCCGCCAACATTTCTTCTGCCCTGAATAAGTGTGAAAGATATGCACGTGTATATACCTGCTGCGTATCCCATAGACCTTCTACATCAATGAGCGTAAAATCTTTTCTATATTTTTCTCTCGTTATACGTAGCGGACCATGGTTAGTGTATAACACACCATGTCGTGCAAGTCGTGTTGGCATAACACAATCAAACATATCACACCCATTTTCAACTCCCATGAGAATATCCATCGGCTCACCAATACCGAGCAAATGGCGCGGTTTCTCATCAGGTAATATATTATTTACCCAACGTACTGCATTCGACATATCTTCTTTGGCAAAAGACCCTCCTATACCAAACCCATCAAAAGCCATTTCTGCGATAGTCTCTGCACTCTCCTTTCGTAAATCCTCAAATCGCCCACCCTGAACAACACCAAATAACGCCTGTTTTTCTGACGCACTCGTATTGTGAAGATGTGTATGAAGCGAACGCTTGGCCCACCGATGTGTTCTATCAAGAGCCTCCTTTTGATATTCATAAGGAGCAGTTGGTGACGTGCACTCATCAAAAGCAAAAATAATATCTGCTCCAATGTTATGCTGAATTTCAATAGATCGCTCTGGCGTAAAACGATGCAAACTACCGTCAAGATGAGAAGTGAATGTTACTCCTTCCTCATCAATACGAGCAAGTTTTACATGTTCAGTTAAGGTTTCTTCCCGAAAAACATCGACTCCCTCTTCAGATACTTCTTCTACTGCCACCTTACTTATATTCTTCCCAAAAGCAGTACCCAGAGAAAAAACCTGAAATCCTCCTGAATCAGTAGCAATTGGACCATTCCATCCCATAAATGCATGTATGCCTCCCGCATCACGGATAACTTCATCATTTGGTTGTAAAAATAAGTGATACGTATTTGCCAAAACTACTTGCACTCCTATAGAAACAAGATCTTTTGGTAAAACTGCTTTTACCGTTGCCTTTGTCCCTACTGGCGTAAAACACGGTGTCTGAAGAACACCGTGTTTTGTTTCTATAATTCCTGTACGAGCTTTTGTCTTACTATCTCTTGTGGTAACAGTAAATGTTAATGGACCTTTCATACATACTTCAGATTAGATGTTTTATCCACAAGCGTCAATAACACCTATTCCTGAGATGGAATCTCTTCAACACCAAGAAGCTCAACCTCAAATGTCAGTGTCGCATTCTGAGGAATAATATATTCACCTGTTTGTGGATTTTGAACGCCAGCATCTCCGTAGGCATACGCGGGCTTGATAACAAGAGTTCGCTTTCCACCAACTTTCATTCCAACAACACCTTCGTCCCATCCTTTGATAACTCGCCCATAGCCAAGTGGAAACTGAAAGGGTGCTCCACGAGACACCGAACTATCAAATACAGTACCGTCTTCTAATGTTCCTGTGTAATGAACAGTAACGAGACTACCTGAAACAGCAACGTCCCCTGAACCTATCACATTATCAGCAATAGCAAGAGCTTCGTTATGAGATGATTGTTTTTGTGATTGTTCTGTCATAGTAATTTGATCTATAGGGTTAGAAGATGTCGAAAAAAAAATTTTATTAAAAAAAGGAAAGAAAATAATGATTGCTACAATAAGAGCAGCAACGATTCCAATCCATTGACTTCGTGTATATTTCATAAATACAAACTCTTCAAAAGAATAATACATACAGTATAGCATCCTCTCCCACAATACGTACAATTTGTTATACTAGTAGGAATGATGAAAAAAGCAGACAACCCACAAGGAGATAAGGAGAAATTTATTCCCCTTACATTACAAGAAATTCATGAAGCTACGGAACAACGTATTGAAAAAATTCAACAAGAATTCTCGGCTGGATTTAAGCTCATAGAACAACACCCTCAATCAGTAACCTTCTTTGGTTCAGCTCGTCTTTCAGAAGACCATCCATCGTATAAAGACGCTCAGCACCTTGCAAGTGCTATTGTTTCAACACTTGGCTACTCAGTACTGACTGGTGGTGGTCCAGGTATTATGGAAGCAGGAAACCGTGGTGCACATGAGGCTGGTGGTAAGTCACTTGGTCTTGATATTCAACTTCCGCATGAACAAAATGCTAATCCGTACACAACAGATTCGGTAAGTTTCTACTATTTCTTTAGTCGAAAAGTCTGTCTTTCTTTTTCGGCAGAAGCATACGTATTCTTTCCTGGCGGTTTTGGAACCCTTGATGAATTTTTTGAGATACTCACCCTCGTTCAAACAGGAAAGATAACACCAGTACCAATTATCCTTTTTGGAAAAAGCTACTGGAAACATATTGATAAGGTAATCAAGAAACTCCTCCTCAAAAAGAAACTCATTGATCCACAAGATCCAAAACTATACACCATAACGGATAGTATTGACGAAGCGGTGGAAATAATAAAACAAGCTCCAATTAGAAATGGTATTAGATTTACACCTAAAAAATAAAAAACTGCACCTCCTCCTGAGATGCAGTTCGCGTTCGTAAGGAACAAAGAAAGATCAGATCTTTTTAACATAATAGCAGGTATGCTTTCCCACAAGACAGGTATCAACCACCTGCACCCTCATGGGAACGTTGAGAATCTCACCACCCTCAAGATTGCACGCACGGAGTAGAATCGAGTCTACCCCCATGTGGCCCGTGTGCTGTGCAACGAGTCCTTTTGATGTACGGTGAGTAAATGTCACCTCAATCTCATTTCCCTTCTGAAGATCTTTTCCTCGTACCAATGGAACAGTTGCTGTCGTCATGCGACACCCCTTTAAAATAAAAAGCCTAAACCTACTATCACACGATAGTAGCCTCTTGTCCTAATCCTTTTTCGGACATTGAGGAATCCGTTAGAAATACTACCAAAAAAATACCATTTGTGAAGGCCTACCACTCACAGGTGTATGCACAGACAGTTGTACACAAATCATCTTCTAGAGCACAGGGTGTTCCACAACTGTTAAAAGATCCTCCCCGTTTACGACAATCTTTGATAAGTACTTTCTTATTCTCAGATAAATCAATGGTATACACCACCTTATTATCAAACTCCGACCGCACTGGTATATGTTCCGCTCGCCCTGGCTTGAACCCATACGCAAAAAATACTCCCCAGATAACAATATTTACAATAACAAGCGCTGCTACTTTAGTTTTATATCTCATGTCACCTATAATACACCACCTTCATATAGAAAACATCCACACACTGTGTGGATGTTTTCTATATGAGTCCTCACCTATATTTTAATATGCAAGAAATGAATCACTCACTGGATTATCTCCATCTACAACAAGCGAGTCAAAGTTATGATCGAATGTTTTATCACCATTATCTCGATAAATTACCGCTTTATATTCCCCGCCAGAAATAGTAGCTCGGAGAAGTGGTATTTCTACATTAACATACTCACCACCCTCAAAACGTGCAGCACCGAGTATATTACCCATATTTCCATCGATAACTTCTCGGATAGCAACCCATCCATCTTGTGACAGGGTAACTGATGACACGACAATGACATCCCCAGCATCTTGATCAGCAACCATAATACCCTCACCTTCTACTGGCGCAAAAGTGTCATTTGTATGATCAAAAGAAATATTTCTCTCTTGTATATCTTTTTCTTCAGACTGATTATTTACCTCTTTAACTATTGAAGATCGTCCAGCTACAAAACCGATAACGAGTCCTGCAACGAGAGCAATAGCAACTATTGTATACATTCTATTATCCATACATTATTAACCTAACCTGTAATGTGATATAGAATACCTCAGAAATCCAAAATAGCAAAAACTGGCACATATCATGTACCATTCTTAGATTATAACCCTGCTATGCTACAATACACCCCATGAATATACTTTTCCTTGATACTGAAACAACAGGTAATGAGATCGGCAAAGATCGACTTGTTGAGGTTTGTTATAAACAGCGCGAAGAAGAAGGTGTGCACACCGAACAATTTAAACCGCCCCTTCCTATTTCGATAAAAGCAATGAGTGTCACCCACATTACCAACAAAATGGTTGAACATAAAAAACCTTTCATCGGAAGTTCTATGCATAACAGACTATCAGAACTCCTGAAGACACATATACTTGTTGCTCATAATGCCCCTTTTGACATTGCTATGCTTGAAGCAGAAGGACTTAGCGTTCCGCAGTCAATAGATACACTGCGTGTTGCACGCTTCCTTGATGAGGAAGCGATAATTCCTGAATATAATCTCCAATTTCTCCGTTACTATCTTGATCTGGATATTCCAGGAGCAGGTGCACATGATGCTGAGAGTGATGTTCGAACCCTTGAGGCTCTTTTCGAACGACTGTTTCAAAAACTGCAAGTAACACTCACAGATGACAAAGCAGCTATTAACAAATTACTAGAAATATCAAGTCAACCAAGCCTCCTGAAAAGATTTACTTTTGGTAAATACAAAGGAGAGCTTGTGCAAGACATCGCACACACTGATCGTGGCTACCTTCAATGGCTTTATAAGCAAAAAGTAGAAAATGAAGAAGGACAAGATGTTGACTGGATACACACACTCAAATACTATCTTTCAGAATAAAAATACCTTACATCTCTTCTAGCACAAGAGAGAATGTTACCTCTACCTCATCACCAATAGCTCGTTCACCTAATTCTTTAAAGAAGGACCCTGAATCATAGGTGATACCAAACATCGTTCGATCAAACAGCGTCTCTCCTTCAAGAACCAACCCACTTTCACTAGAAATAACTGATACAGGTATTTCCATATATTGCGGTATTCCTTTAATTACCAATTCGCCACTCAACATACCAGCATCGTATCCTCGGACAATAAAAGTTGCTTCAGGAAATGAGGCGACATCGAAAAAGTCACCACTCTTTAAATGCGAAGTGAGTCCTGGTGTGTCTGACGTAAGTTCACCCATATCAAATATAATATTTCCTGAATCATTTTCACCAAATACTACTATTGTCTGACGAATGGGAATGGTTCCTGTATGAGACGTTCCGACAAGCCGAGCGCCAGACCACTCCACACGACTCTGCCGGTGATTAATAACATACGTGCCAGAAATATCTTCTTCTTGTGTCACAGTAGCTACCTGTTCACTATGGGGAATAGTTTCTTCCTCCTGTACTAATACAACGTATCCAATAACAAGCAGGATAACGACAATAATAAGAATGCTATATTTCATATACGATTCAGTATACCGTACCTACCTAGAAAACCCCAAGAATAGCATCAACAATCATCTTTGTTTCATTTGCATAAATAGATGCAAGAATAGAAAGAAGCAACAACGCTCCATAGACGATATTACGTGGTCGTTGAACACGATGATGAATAAGAATCATTCCAAGAAATGCAAATGCAATAAGTAGAGAGATTGTGTAAAGAATGTATTCAGCTACTTTCGTTGGATTAAGTAATATCCACTCATACCACGTAGTGTATTCTTCATATCCCGGAGCTTGGCTCTCGAGAACAGTTTCTTCTTGAAGTTCTTCGTCTATTTCATCAACTTCCTCTTCAGGAACAACCTCATCTACAACATCACTACGCTCAACAACAATATATTTTTCTTGTTCAGTTTCTTCTTGTTGTACTACCGTTACCTCGGGCTCTGTTTTTTTCTCCACTTGCTCGCTTGCCACTTCAGGAACAGGAGCTGGCGTACCGAACATCTGTACAACATAGACAGTGTTGTGTCCGTTATATTCTCCTTCAAATGTTGCTATACCTATTTCAGTAAAACGAGCATCAAGGATATTTGCTCTATGTCCAGGAGAATCAAGCCACGCATCATTTACATCTTCAGAATCATCAAAATCAACAGCAAGATTTTCACCTGCATAGACAAAGTCATACCCAACAGCACCAAACCAATACCACGGACTTACTCCCTCTGGACTATTGTGTGCAAAGTATTCATTTTCAGCCATATGCTCTGCCTTTAGTGAAGCGATTTGAGCAAGCTCGCTACTGAGACGCAGAGGTTCAAGCCCATTTTCAAGACGAGCTTCATTTGTTAAATCAACGAGTACTGAGGTATAAATAGCCCCTAAAAGACCATCTCGATCGACAACAACAGTAGTTACTGATCCTGCGATAAGAACACCTAGAACAACAAAAAGTATCAGGAATGCAGACAGTCCTTGGAAAAGTCCAGGTCTATAGTCATTTTCTTCGTTTGGAATAAGATAATTATATATCTTTTTCATCATACATATTATACCATAATAAATTTAAAAAATCAATATATTACTCCTCAAAAAACCCCTTCCCTTTTTCCCAAAATTGCGGATGTCCATGTTCTTTCATCCAGTACCACCATTCTGCACCCCATAAAAATTGGGTATCAAATCCTGTTTTCCTTGCAAAATCAGCAATTTCCTCCATTTTTTCAATATCCATACGCTCGAACTGTACAGAAATAGACGTATTTACAATCTCATCAGTAAGCCACGGCTCCATAGAAAGCTCAATAATCACACCGTCTTTCCTGCCATATATAAGGTTCATTATGTTATATTTCAAATCATAAAAAAATGCCGGCAATCGAGACATGAATGTGCCTAATTCTGGTGTCCAAAAATAACGATAGAGACTGGTGCCAAAAACATCACCATTCTGATATGCATTATGCCACGTACCAAGATTACCACTGTCTGTTACTAACACAGATCTCTCCGGATCAAGTGTTTTCACAAGAGCTATTTCCTCTCGAAGAAACTCCTCATCAACCTCTCCACAGTGATCATAGGCAAACAAGCTCAAAAAAGGTTCGTTCTCAACCTGCCAATATAAAATATTTGGATAGTCTTTATATCGATTAACCACTACTTCAATATAATGAAGTAGTGCATTGTTTCGCTGTTCAATACTTTTTTCTTCCACCCAATGTGGATCATGACACTCTGGCCATCGTGGCAATCTTCTCCCAACAGCAAATACTACTTGCGCATCTTTTCTAAGTGCCTCGCTCATTTGATAATCAAGTTCCTTGAAATTAAACACCCCCTCTTCCGGCTCAGTCAATGGCCAATGTGCAGAAAAACGAAAATGTTGTACCCCTAAATCATTCAGAATAGCAAGAAATGTTTCTTCAAAAGGAAGGTGTAGCTCATCTGTTCTGAACTTACTAAACGACATTCCATAGGTCACCTTTTCTGGTTTTTCTCTATACGATAGAACAGCAAGGAGTATGGTCCCTACAAAAATGCAAACAATTATTATTTTCAGTGTGTATATAATTTTTTTCATTCTACAAAAATAATAACACAAGCCCTACCGCCACACAGAGAATAGGAATTGCCTTATGCACCACATCCCTGTGAGAAACATTTTCTCCTATTTCTCTTGGTGTCTTGTGTCCCAAAAATGTTCCAAAGAGAAGAAGGAAGATAAATTGTAATCCACCGAGCGCATTGACCACCGCCACATTCCCCAAATTAATAGCAGTAAGCGTAAGAAGTGAGGCAACGCTTGCGACCACCTTGTTTCCAATAATCCACAATCCTGTCTTTGTACTTCCCTCCGTACCCTGAGAAAAAACACGATACCGAACCCCACGCAAAGAAAGTAAAGAAAGTGCAGCGATGACACCTGCCATACGGGTCCAGAAAAAACCATCACTAAAAGAGAAATCATTGAAAATGACCTTTAACAACACAGAGTGTACTGCAAAGAGAATACCTGCGGTGATTGACAATCGCACCACACGAAATGAACACCGAAGACGAGATATAAGAAGGGTACCGACCACAAGAAGGGCAAATGCAACAAACGTATTTCTTGTAAAAGCAACATCAAACAAGTAATGACTCAAAATCAAACTCACAATAGAAGCAACTGCCGTCACCATCGGAGCAACATCAGATGCATCCGCCTGACGAAGAGCTTTATAAAAAGCAATAAGAGCTTGTAGTGTCACAAATCCAAAAATGAGAGAAAGAATCACAAGCTTCCCTGTTGGAATGGTCAATTCTGAAAGCATTGGCAATGTCACCTCAAAGATACGGATGAATGGATTAATAAATTCACCAATAAGAAGGATAATAATTGAAACGCTTGAGAGGAGATTTACATAAAATGCATAGACAACTGGATTCGGCAGTGTCGAATGCGACACAATATATTTATCAAACAAAGAAACCAATGCATGAAATAGCTGCGCAACAATAACAATTGTAATCCACAATTCCATACTCTTACTGCATTATCCCATTAGACTGACAAACCTTTTTATACTCCCACGCAGATTCGCGCACTTTCCTTTCTTTTGTCTTATACTCAATTTCAACAAGTCCGAACCTTTTCTCAAACCCATGCGCCCATTCATAATTATCAAGTAATGACCAATATAAAAATCCCCGAATATCTGCCCCTCTTTCTATTGCATAATGAGTCCAGTACACCAAATTCTTCACATAATCTGCTCGATATACATCCTTCTCATCAGCAATACCAGCTTCTGCCACAAAAAGCGGTTTCCCGTACTGTTTAAGTTCTCGCAACGCATGATATATACCCTCAGGATATAAATCCCAGCCCATATCACTCTTTTCATACTGCGCAGTATCTCCAAATTTTTTATGAAAATAATAGTTTAATCCTATTGTATCAGTGTATTGATACACTTTGTTCAAAAAGCGTCGATTCCACCACCACCCCATAAAAGAAGCTATGATCATATTAAAAGGGTTCCAATTTGAGTGCCAATAGAAATTATCTTTAACAATCGCCACCTCACAAGCAATATCAATATCTTTTATCTTTTTATATGCTTCCTTATGCGCTTTCACTAAATTACTGAATACTTTGTTATACAAAAAAATGCTTCTTTTAAAAGGTGGCCAAAATTTTCGAAGATAACTATTATTCGTATACACAACTGGTTCATTTATTGTTGCCCAATGTCGACAATACTGTCCTAATTCCTTCACCACAAATTCACAATATCGAGCAAATATCTCTGGCGAATCTTTATGTTCAAATCCTCCCTTATCAGCAAACCATTGTGGAAGTGTAAAATGCCAAAGCGTCACAAACGGCATTAGTTCTTTTTCATGCAAAGATTTAAGCACCATTTTATAGTGCTCAATCTCTCTCATATCAAATTCACCTTCTTTTGGTTCAATACGAGCCCATTCGATAGAGATACGCAGGGCATTGTGTCCAAGTTCTTTTGCTATCTTAAAATCCTCCTCAAAGCGATTATAGTGATCACACGCATCACCACAAACTGGCACCCTTCCTTTTCTGCCAGCCTCTGCCCAATCACAATTTTCAATACCACCCTCTACCTGATACGAAGCAGTAGCAGCACCCCAATAGAAACCATCTGGGAATGTACGCTTATCTTTCATATACTATGATTATACTCTAATAACAGGGAGATAAAAATATCATTGCGACAACATCTCCTTGTACTATAATCAAATTATGATTCAAACCCTCATACAATCTATTCATTGGATTGCATCTCTAGGAGGTTATGCAAACACAAAAATAGAACGTTTTATACGCTATTCTATTTCTGGAGTAATTACTTTTATTCTCGATTTTGCCATCCTTTGGTTTTTTATTTATTTTGTCCATCTCCACTACATGCCCTCGGCGACAATATCATTCATTTTCGCCACACTTGTCCATTATTACATAGTCCGTCACTGGGCATTTCAAGGAACTGAAAGAGAAATTATTTCTGGCTATATTATTTTTTCAATTATCGCCCTCTCGGGACTCTTGTTGACACTAGGGCTCCTTGCTTTCTTTGTGGAATCTCTTTCTTTCAATATTTATATTTCACGACTATTCGCAGGCTTTTTTGTTGGTATTTGGAATTACAATCTTAACCTCTTCTGGAATTTCAAAACAATACATAAAAAGCTCTATTAAAGTTTTCGACTATCATACGCCCAATGCAAAAGAGCTTGGCGCTGTTTTCTCCTACAAAAAAAATCACCCTTGCGACAATTCTTCACCACCTGTGCGACATGTCTTTTCATCGCCTTCCACCTCTGTATCTGCTTTTTATCTTCTTCGGAAATGCGCCGCCCCGTATAGTAACGACAATACCACTGAAACCATCCACGGGGATCTTCTTCATATATCCACCCCTTCTTCTTCCATACAGAAAGAGGCTGTGATGCATTGACACCAAAATAATTCTTCTCAGGATCATGCTTATCTGAATCAAGCTTTGCATGTTGATACCAGCTCCTTGGAAATTCTTTAGCACAATCCGTCATATATTTTCCACCAAACACCCCGAGCTCCAACATTTCTTTTGGAGAGAGATCTGGTTTAAATTCGGGATCAAAATTTTTTCCTACTGGTTCTGTACGCACATACGTATATCCCTGCTGCATTTTGTCATGCACTACAACACGCTTCATATACTTTTATTATACACCCATAACACTACTTTCCTCGAGCGTGTTTCTTGCGTTCGTTTTCGGTAAGAAACTTCTTTCGTAGTCGCACTGAATCAGGAGTAATCTCAAGATACTCATCTTCCCTCATAAATCCTAATCCTCTCTCAAGAGTAAGTTCCAAAGGTGGCGTGAGCTGTATAACCCCATCAGATCCAGACGCACGCATGTTTGTAAGCTGTTTTCCTTTTATAGGATTAACCATAAGATCTTCTCCTTTTGAAGTATTTCCGATTACCATACCCTCGTACACATCGACAGTTTGTCCAACATAAAGAACTCCTCTTTCCTGAAGATTAGCAAGTGCAAAAGCAGCAGTCTTTCCCGTTATCATCGATACCATTGAGCCATATTCTGTCTTAATGATATCTCCAACAAATGGACGAAATTCCAAAAATACCGATGTCATGATTCCCTCTCCTTTGGTATCAACAACAAATTCATTTTGATATCCAAGAAGTCCTCGGGTAGGAACATGGAATAGCATACGAGTCTGCGAATCTTTCTCAACCATATCCATGAGTAACCCTTTTCTGTTTCCTAATTTTTCAATAATTGAGCCAGAAAACTCTTTAGGTACAAGGATAGTTACCTCTTCAAAAGGCTCACAAAGAACCCCCTCTATCTCTTTAGTAATAACTTCTGGTTGCGATACTGCCATCTCAAACCCTTCTCGACGCATATGCTCAAGCAACACAGCAAGATGTAATTCCCCTCTACCGAATATCTGAAAACGATTACTGTCTTCAAATGACACTTTTAATCCAACGTTGACCTCTAACTCTTTTTTCAACCTATCAGCTATCTGTCTTGAGGTGAGAAATTTTCCTGACCGTCCCGCAAAGGGAGAATTATTTACAAACATAAAAAGAGACAGTGTTGGTTCTTCAACACTAATTTCAGGTAACATTTCACCCTCTGGATCACTCATGAGAGTATGACCAATATAAATATCAGGTAATCCTGCAACCATCACAATATCTCCCGTGACTGCTTTGTCTTCTTCCTTTTTCTGCATTCCCTCAAATGTAAACAGTTTTGTTACCTTTCCAGAAAACACTTCCCCTTCCTTACTTTTTGCATATATTGTCTGCCCCTTCTCTACCGCTCCAGCATAGACACGACAAATTCCTATACGTCCAAGAAAATTATCATACGCAAGATTAAATACTTGTGCCTGTAAAGAACGAGATTCTATATCATCAGAAGAAGCAGGCTCCACTTTTTCTATAACCAAATCAAGAAGTGGTGATAGGTCAACGAATTCATCATCTACATTTCTTTTTGCAACCCCATCACGGCCAATGGCATATACTGTCTCGAAATCAAGCTGTTCTTCAGTTGCTCCCAAATCAAAAAAGAGTTCATAGACCGCATCATGTGCTTTCTCAATATCTGCAGTTGGCTTATCTACCTTATTCAACACAAGAATAGGCTGTAACCCAAGTTCTAAAGATTTTTTAAGCACAAATTTAGTCTGAGGCATTGGTCCTTCAGCAGCATCAACAACAAGGAGGACAGAATCAACTGACCGAAGTACTCGCTCAACCTCAGATCCGAAATCTGCATGTCCTGGTGTATCCAGAATATTTATTTTAGTTTCTTTATAAAAAACTGACGTATTTTTTGCGTAGATAGTAATACCTCTCTCTTTCTCAAGATCATTTGAGTCCATAGATGTACCATCTTCGGTCATACCTGTTTGTCTCAAAATAGCATCGGTCAGTGTTGTCTTTCCGTGGTCTACGTGTGCAATAATAGCAATATTTCTAATTTCCATAATATATAAGTGAAGAAATAGAACTATATGCTAAAAACAAACAAAGGTAAAGTATCTTTTATTTACGAGCAATACTCTTTCCCACAACATACCCGCTTGTCCAACACAACTGTAGCGAGTATCCCCCTGAAGGACGGTTGATATGCAGTAAATCTCCAGTCAAATATAGGTTCTTGAATAATTTTGATCTCATCGTCTTTGTATCAACTTCTTCAAGTGATACACCTCCATCAGATATGACTGCCCAATCAAACCCCATAAGCCCCTCGACAGTCAATGGCATTTTTTTGAGAAGATGCACAATCATCTTTCTCTCTTCTTTCGTAATCGAATGAACTTTTGTATCTACGATTTTTTCATCAAGCAGATGTAACATTCCTTTTGCAACTCCACGTGGCACAACAAGATCCAAAACATTTTTTAGTGTCTTGTTTTTATGTCCATCAAAAACTTTGATAACATTTTTTTCTAGTGTTCCAAGATCTGTGTCAGGATACATATCTATTTCTGCACGTACTTCTCCTTCATAGAGTAATTCTGAAACCTCTCGCGCACTATTGAGAATAAGGGGTCCTGATACACCAAAATGAGTAAACAAAATTTTTCCTTTTTTTGAAAAAGCCTTTCTCCCCGAGACAAAAAAAGTAATCTTCATAAAAGAAAGCGTAACACCGGAAATACTTTTTACCCAATCTTCCTCCATACGAAGTGGCACAATATCAGGAGTTGGCTGTACTACAGTGTGTCCTAGTTTTGTAAGAAAACGAAACCCATCACCGGTGGACCCTGTCTGCGGCGCAGATACACCACCAGTTGCAAATACAAATTCATCTGCAGTATATATTGTTTTTTCAACCTGCACAGAAACAACGTTATCATCCTTAGCAACAACCTTAGTCACCTTAGCATCCGTAAGAAGTGTTACTGATGGTTGTCGAGCATATTTGACCATAACACGTACAACATCTTTTGCCTTTTGTGTTTTCGGGAATGCACGTTTTCGAGCTTCTACCACGAGAGGTAACCCTGCCTTCTCAAAAAAATCAAAAGTATCTTGTACCCCAAACTGTGAAAAGGGAGAGTACAAAAATTTACCCGCTTTCCCATAATGAGAAAGTAATTCATGAACATCATATTCTGCATTCGTAATATTACATCTTCCACCACCAGTAATACTAAGTTTTTCACCAAGTTTTTGATTCTTTTCTATAAGGAGTACAGATTTACCGCTCTGAGCAATAGTTCCAGCAGCCATCATGCCCGACGGACCTCCTCCAACGACAATAACATCAAAATGAGTATTCTTTTTCATAATCAAGAACTTATAATGTATTATTATCAAACTTATGTCAATAAAAGCCTGGGTAGTACCCAGGCTTTTATCCTCCCACCCTTCATACAGAAACTATAGTTCAGCTCGCGCATCATAGGCAAGATCTTCTGCCTCCTCTGCATATTCAAGCGCATCTTCATAGTCACCATCAGAAAGAGCATCTTCAGCATCATCAAGAATCTCTACTGCCTCATCAAGTAAATCTTCAGCATCGTCCGTATCATCTCCATCATCTTGAGCCTCTGCAATATCGTCCCACACATCATATACAATTTCCCATGCATCATCGATAGCATCTTCGGCATCATCTTCGGTCACGTCTTCTTCTAACGCATCAAGGGCATCATCAACAAGATCTTCTATCTCATCAACAAGATCAAGAACTTCGTCATAATCTTCATCGTCAAATGCGTCTTCAGCTTCATCAAGTAATTCCTCTGCTTCATCGAGATAATCTTCAGCATCATCTGTGTCTCCATCAAAATCATCTACCTCATCCCACGCATCATCAATCCATTCTTGAGCATCATCGATAGCATCTTCAGCATCATCCTCATCATCTCCAGAAGAACTACCTATTTCATCAAGCGCATCGTCAACAAGATCGTCTATATCATCTACAATATCTAATACTTCCTCGTAATCTCGATCATCAAATGCATCTTCAGCATCATCAAGCAAATCTCCTGCCTCATCAAGTAAATCTTCAGCATCATCAACATCATCACCGTCTTCATCAGCATCATCTACTTCATCCCACGCATCATCAATCCATTCCTCAGCGTCATCGATAGCATCTTCGGCGTCACTCTTTGATGCATCATCGTTATCATTTCCACCATCAACTTCGTCTATAGCGTCTTGCGCATACTCAATTGCATCATCCGCATACTGAATTGCCTGATCATAATCTCTCGAGATATACTCAAGAACAGCTTCACCAAATGCATCCTCTGCATCTTGCAAAAACTCTACCGCATCATCGTACTCTTTATCATCACTATCGAGATCAAAAACCTCATCTCGTGCATCATCGAGAATGCTAATTGCATCAATGAGATAGTCGTCAGCATTCTTTTGTGTGGCACTTTTTGCACTTGTCGTAACGACAGGTGTTGTGACTACATCCGAAAGAATGTTTCCACTCATAAGTTGCAGATACTTTGCTCGAGAAAGTGGTCCAAAATAACCACTGGCAGGAGTAATACCATTTGCTTTTTGCCAACGCACGACAGCTGCTTTGGTAAGAGACTGATACATATTAGTCTCACGCCCCGGAGACCCAACCCCAGATGATGCAATCGTATACCCATTGTCATTCAAGTATTCTTGCAAACAACGAACCTCTTCATTGATAACACCAATATCAAAATCTTTGGTAAAGGTACAAATTTCCGCCGCCTGAATAATCCCAGGTTGTACAACGACCCCTGCTAGGAAAAGAAGAAAACCAAAAAAACTATAGTATAAATATTTCATATAATAATATTGACGTTATTAAATAATATCCTGCTCTTTGGGAATAACAAAAATAGCAATAAGATATGTAAGCACGCTTGGAATAATAGCTGTTGAAAGTACAATAAGGATGAAAATGAGCCTAATAATAACAGGGTCTGTATTGAAGTATTCTCCAATACCACCAAGCACCCCTGTAAACACCTTGTTCTTTCTGCTTCTATATAACTTTTTCATACCTACTATGATATCATACTAAGCAGAAGATAAAGGCAGATCCGCAGTTGCCTCAGGCATCTCGATCACCGATGCACCCGCCCAAACCAATGGGCGGGTTTTTTAATGCAATAGCACAAAAAACTGCTATAATACGCCCCATATGGATGATAAATTCACACAACCCTATAATCCCACAGAAACTGAAGACAGAATCTACAAAACATGGCAAGATTCTGGCTATTTCAACCCAGACAACCTTCCTGAAAGACACAAAAAACCATTTACCATCGTCATGCCACCACCAAATGCAAATGGTAACCTCCATGTTGGACATGCACTTTTCATCACCCTTGAAGACATAATGACTCGTTTCAAGAGAATGAGCGGCTATAAATCCCTCTGGCTTCCTGGTGCAGATCATGCAGGATTTGAAACACAGATTGTATATGAAAAAAAACTTCAAAAGGAAGGACGCTCTCGTTTCAAAATGGATCCACAAGATCTCTATAAAGAAATCTACGATTTTACTATCGAAAACAAAGCCACAATGGAAAACCAAGTGCGTAAACTGGGCGCCTCATGCGATTGGTCACGTGAAAAATTCACTCTTGATCCTGAAATTGTCACTAAGGTACAAAAAACCTTTAAAAAAATGTATGACGACGGACTCGTCTATCGTGGAAATCGTATGGTGAATTGGTGTACAAAACACCAAACATCTCTTTCTGATGTTGAAACAGAAACCGTTGAAAAAACAGATAAACTCTACTACATCAAATATGGACCAGTAACTGTAGCAACAGTGCGACCAGAAACTATTTTTGGTGATGTTGCCATTGCTGTTAATCCAACAGATAAACGCTATAACAATCTCATCGGAACAAGTGTCACCGTAACCACACCCATTGGAAATATGGATCTTCAGGTTATTGGCGATGAATCCGTCGAAACAGACTTCGGTACAGGAGCACTTAAAATCACTCCCTCACATGACAACAATGATGCTGAAATGGCAGAGCGACACAACCTTCCTTTTATTGAAATCATTGACCAATACGGACGACTCAATGAAAAAACAGGAAAGTATGTTGGTATGAAAATTGCAACCGCTCGAGAAGCTGTTGCAAAAGATCTCGGAGAGATGGGTCTTCTCGAAAAAGTAGAAGATTACACACACCCCGTACCCACCTGTTACAAATGTGGAACAACGATTGAGCCACGTCAGATTCCTCAATGGTATGTAAAAATGAAGCCTTTAGCAGAAATGGCTCTCAAGGCAGTACAAGAAAAGAAAATCACTTTCTATCCAGACAATTATAGAAAAATATTTAATTACTGGATGGAAAATACAACAGATTGGAATATTTCAAGACAAATCGTATGGGGTATCCCTATTCCAGCAAAAATATGTACCAAATGCGGTCACGGTTTTCCTGACCTCGAAAACACAGAATCAACATGTCCCAAATGCGGTGGTCCTGTTATCGAAGATACTGACACCTTTGACACATGGTTCTCTTCTGGACAGTGGCCACTCATGATGACCGATTATCCAGACGGAAATGATTTCAATACATATTACCCTACAGACATCATGGAAACAGGACATGACCTCATTTTTAAATGGGTACCACGCATGGTTATTTTCGGACTCTATCTAGCAGATACTGTACCCTTTCATACCGTATATCTTCACGGCCTTGTAAATGACGCAAAAGGAAAAAAGATGAGTAAATCAAAAGGAAACGTTATCAATCCACTTGATACAACAGAGCAGTTTGGAACCGATGCACTTCGCATGGCTCTTGTGGTAGCAAATCCTCCTGGCTCTGATACCTCTCTTTCAGAGCCAAAAATTAAAGGGTACAAAAACTTCGCAAACAAGATATGGAATATCACTCGTTTTGTACTCTCAAACACAGATAACCTTACCCTTGATGAAAAAAATATAACAACACCGGATGACACAAAACTTATCGAGGAACTCAACACGCTCACCAAAGATATTACTACTGACCTTAACGAACATCGCTATCATCTTGCCTCAGAAAAAATATACCATTACGCATGGCATCGATTTGCTGATGAAATTCTCGAGGAAAGTAAAGATATCTTGAACAATGAAAACAGCACCAGTGAAAAACTATCACGCCAACACACCCTTCTCTTCATCCTTAAACGCATAATCACTATTCTTCACCCATTCATGCCCTTTATTACCGAAGAAATATGGCAACATATTCCAGCAACAAAATCAGATCTTCTCATGATTGAGGAGTGGCCAAAGGTGTAATATTGACACAGTCAAAAATATCTGCATAATGATTTTCTGGAAACTCAATAAAGGAGCATTTTGTGCAAAAACACACCACCCTTATGGCCCTATCTGGTTCAATGGGATTGCTATTTTTTCTCATTGCAAATTTCTCCGATATTTTTTTAGGACTTAATATGATTGCTGGGATAATTCAGATCTCAATCAATGTATTTGTTTTTATCGTATGGATGTACGGCTTTCTACACAGCAAGGGTTTTAGGAGATTCGTAGCCTTTTGGGGAGTTATCATTCCTTTTATTATGACAACGATAACTCTTGTACACGTCATCATTCCCTACCTCACGACATCCTCGTGAGGTTTTTTGACTTTCAACACACATAATGGTTATATATTAATATATGCATTACATGTATTCACAGCTACATACAAAGAATATTGTCGGTTCTACCGATGCAATTTCTCTTTGTCTTTCATGTAGCCGTGATATTTGTAGTATGTAACACTCCTTACCCTTACAACATCTAATACTAAAAATCTCTCGGCTCTATAAAAGCCGAGATTTTATATAGCACTGTTCTTTTTATCCTCGAAACAAGGAAACACATCATGACAACCAAACCTATCATTTTCCGAAAAGGAAAACGCATTAGTATTGGACCTATCAAAAAAGAAGATATGCCAATAATTACCGAGTATATCAACGACTCTGAAGTGACACAGTTTCTAACAATAGATAAACCACAATCACTTGAATCGGAACTAGAGTGGTTTGAAAATCTATCTAAAAGGAAACATGATGTTGTCTTTGCAATAAGGCTTCTTGATGAAAGCACCATTATTGGAGTGATGGGTCTACACAACATTGACCACAAAAATGGTCTTGCAACGACCGGATCATTTATAGGCAAAAAAGATTTATGGAATAAAGGTTACGGAACTGAGGCAAAAATGCTTGTACTCGAATACGCATTTAATACCCTCAATCTTCGTAAGGTATGTTCAGATGTCTATGACTTCAATGGAAGGAGTAGGCGCTGTCTTGAAAAATGTGGCTACGTTCTTGAGGAACAAGAAAGGCTCACTACTTCCGAAACGGCCATTTCGTTGACATGCATCTAGTCGCAGTCTTCCGAGAACGCTTCCTTGCCTTATGGAAAACATACAAGGAAACACACCTTGATTAACAAAAAACACCAGTCTCGGCCCGGTGTTTTTATATATCCATATACCTCACCTCCTGCTCCACACTTTCAAGATACTTTTCAAAACCATCTCTCGAAAGAATAACTGTTTTCGTATTTACATTCGGATGAAAACCAAATAGTTCACTGTCACACAACTCAGTATCCATAATGAAGATAACCTCACCTTCAGCATCATTTAATAAACAAAAAGGAGAAACTGAACCACGCTCAACCCCTAGGTATTTCTCCAATCTTTTAGGACTCGCAAAACTTAAATCTTTCTCCCCAAGCTTTTCAGCAAGCACATCAAGATCAACTTTCTTAGAAGCGGGAACGGTAACCAAGTAATGAGTGTCTCCTTTTCTATTCCTCAAAAACAAGTTTTTATTCTCAGCAAATGATTTTCCAGTATATGCTTCCTGCGCATCATGAACACTAAACACAGCAACATGCTCAAAAAGTTCATATGATACACCTAAATTTTCTAAATACTCAAAAACATTTTCCATGTCAAAAGTATAACAAATAACTTGCTAAAAAAGATAATACACACTATTATTCCACCAAACCCTGTACCACAAACATAAAGGAGCCCCCATGCTATTACTCACTCAAACTATCGAAGACATCGTCTGTATCATCGAAGAGATGAATGGAGAAAGTGTTTCCCAAACAGTAACTGACCAGACGACCTTGGCAGATCTCGGTATTGGTATCAGTACAGTCGGACAAGGAGAAGTTCTCGATTTTAACGAAAAGCTAAGGCAAAGATTCGGAGTCAACTTCAGCAAAGAAGAAATAGACGCCGTCAATAATCCCAAACAATTAACACTTCGAGAAATTGCCAAAGCGCTTCAAAAAAAGCTCTAAAAACGACTTGAAAAAACGCCCTCAAGGAGACCATCCTTGAGGGCACTTTTTATACAAGTCCTGATACAACATTCCATACAAAATACCAATACAACAACCCACTGAAAACAAGCACCACATTGGTAACAATACCGGGTCTAATAAATTTTGGAAGTCTTGTATTATTTATATACAAAATGAGTGGTATATAGATTGCAGTAGTAAGTCCTCCAAGTACTGATGTAATGATAAGCAAGATAAACGGTTGTTGAAACGGAATAAAAAGTGCACTTACTAACACAAAGAGCAACATCAATCCGTAATACAAATTATGAATTGAAATACCCCGTAGTTTTTTTAACACAGGCACAAATACTCCTGTCCGAGCATTTGTATGGATAATATCTGTTGCCATCCGTGTTAATGCATCAAGCACAGTCCACATTACTGAGAAAAGCATAAGATACGCCATAACCAAATAGATAACTTCTCCAACCCTTCCCCAGGAAGCACTGAATATCTGTGCTTGGGCAGATACAAGTTCCATCCCCTCGGGAACAATACCTTGTGGAGAAAGTACCGCATATGCATTTACTGCCAAAAGAATAAGTGTCAAAAGACCCAAAAGCCAGAAAATAATTCCCTGATCAACACGAACGTATCTCATCCACCCTCTCCAGTTTCTTCTATTCTCAGGCGTATCTTCAAAAGTATATCCTGTTACTGACACTGCCTCTGGTTTCCCTGAAATAGGATTAGCAATCTTTCCTACATATTCTGCCATTCCAAGCTGTTTGTCTCTGTACCACAAGGAAACACATAGATTAAGCATGCCTCCAGCGCCAGCAAATACCATTGCCCCAAGCAACACAGACCAGTCAACATTCTCTGGCACATAACCAAAGTTAACTAATCCACGAAGTGCCTCAGTAATAACTGATAAGTTAAGATTCGAAAAGCTGATGACAATAAGAATAAGAAAGAATGTAGGAACAGTAACTTTCAAACTCTTTTCAAGAACTCCATACGCAACCTTCCCTGAAAAAGTAATAAAAAGTACCATACCAAGAGAGATCCATGACCATAACATATAACTACCAAATCCAAACAACTGAACAAGAATAGTACCAAGAGATGCTGCCCACGCAGGCCAAATGTACAACAATATAGCAGCCAAAAACCAAAATAGTGGTGAGTATGGAAGTACCCTCATTGATGAGGTGAAGAAACTTTCTCCTGTTGCAAGTGCTCCTCGAGCAACTTCCTGATTTATAAAATACTGGATGGAAATCCCAACAAGACCAAGCCACAAAATAGCAAGTCCATATCTTGTTACTAAGTGAGGCCACATAATAAGCTCACCTGTCCCCATCGCCATACCAACAACTACAATCCCAACACCAAGAATTTTTTTCCAATCACGTGGCTGTGGAAGTATTCGTTTTTCAAGTGGCTCTACTCGAGTCATATGATAACAGTATACCAAATTTATCTACCGCGGGAGCAGGAGAATAACAACAATAATAATGGCAACAATAATGAGTAGTATCAGCGCTATCGACACTCCACCTTCCTCCTCAGATGAATCTTTAGACTGATCGTATACCACAACCATTTCTTCCGAACTATTTTCCACACCCTCTTTTTCAACATTTTCAATCTGAACTTCTTTCACTTCACCTCCTATCTCATCATCAAAAAACGAACTCACATAAGTCTGGACTCGTTCAATAAGGCTTTGTTTCTCAGTAACAGCACCAGCAACTACTCCCTCATCCTCACGTACTCCATGACTTGACGATACTGAATCACTCACCGATTCCCCACCAACAAATCCAATCACAAGATCAAATCCAAGCGTTTTCTGCTGGTAACTATTTTCGACATCCTCGAATGTAATAATAAACGTATACACTCTCGTATCCCCTTCGCCTAGTTCTCCAAGAGAAATAGGGACTTGCGAGAAAAAGTCAGTAAACGTCCCTGTGTAATACACACCACCATCTGCACGTATTGAAAGCGTGAGCACATCTGCAAATTCATCATAGAACTCATTTTGGACAGAGACATATACATCCTGCTCTCCAGCACCTTCATTAGTAACAGACACAGTTCGCTCCACACTCGTACCCGGCATCAAAGATGCTTCTGAAAAAAGAGGGAGTGCCTCAAAGTCAACCACCAGATCTTGTGCAAAAAGAGATGCAGGTAACAAGCACATTATAAAAAGTAAAATAGTATAAAAATTTTTTCTTAGCATCATCATATCTCTTGTATTATAATCTCATCTTCTATAGCAACATTTTCCTCCACATCATCCTGCGGATCTGAAACCTCCTCAAAGGAAACTGAGGCTTCAAAAATCTCTTGTGGTTTTTCAACACCCTCTAGACTCTCACTTTTATCCAATAAGAGGTTATCACCATCCTCCTCTGTCTGGTCATCAACAGCTAATTCCTGGAAGTTTTCACTCACTTTCGCAACCTCAACAAAAATCTCTACCGTATTCGGTCCTCCTGGTGTTGGAACTGGATCAATCCACTCACCCACACCGTCCGGAATACGCGCATCCGATTTGTTCTCACTACCTTGTGTATACGAATATGTTTCTCTTAGCACCCCATCGCTATCAAATAAATAAATAGTATCTCCGTCGGTATTATTCAATACTTGAGAATTCATAAAGACAACCAGAAATTCTTTTGACTCAATTTCTGTCTCGCCAAGTGTTGTCGTAGGAAATCCGTCTGCACTCCCACCAATGACTCTTCTTGTTCCTGCCTCATCTTCTATATACCACCCTTCAAGATCAATAGCATTTGTCGCATTGTTGTACAATTCTACCCATTCACCCGAAACACCATCTTGGCTATCATCACCTGTCGGATTTGCAAGAACCTCATTTAACACAACCATTGAAGATGTAAGTGTCACCTGAAAAGTTTCCGTATCAGTGAATCCACCCACATGTGGTCCGAGTGCACGCTCATCCCAAGCAATGAGAGAAACATCTAAGGTACACTGCATCCCCTCAGATATATTTGCTTCAGAATCTAGTTCAAAAGAAAGCATCCAATCACCCACCTCACTCGTTGTTCCAATCTCAAACGATTCAATGAGACCACCATAAAGACTATTACCATCTTGAGAAATATCTACGGAAAGATTTTCACAAAAATCAGCATCACCGGTTACCCCACTCTCAACCGCATAGGAAACACTTGACCCGTTATCTTCACGTAGCTCAATAGACAGCTCTGTTTCTTGAGCAGGATTGACAAAACCCTCAAGGCTTTCTTCACTTAAAGAAATGTCAACAGCTCCTGCATAAAATGTGTTTGATCGAGATTGTTCACTGTCAAAAAAGAGTTGTCCGTAGGAAGAACGTGGGAGCACGAAAATACATACACATACAAATGCTATCGCGTACGTATATTTTTTTATCATACTCACATTACTCATCTTTTTTCTGTAACAAAACTATTTCTTCAACAATAATCCATATTGCAGGAACACCAATCAACAGACCCATGCCGAGTCGAGTTTTCAGAAAAGCAAACAGATAGCCAAGAAATGGAATATGGAACAACATCTTTCCCTGAATATCATCCCTATACACTGGCAAGATATCTTCTGCATCATTCCCATCTCCTTTTGTAACAAAGGAATCTCCTTCTTGTGCAACAATCCGGTGTGTCGTTGGTACATCATCAATATGTCGTTTAAACATCACCACGTCACCAACGTCATATGCATGAGACGGTCCAGTAAATACCAAACTTCCTGTTGAAATTACTGGTTGCATTGAACCAGACAAGACAATTTTTACATCATAACCACCAAGTAACGAGAAGTGGGAAAGAAGAATAAGTATTCCAATTCCTGCCAAACTAAAAAGAACAATAGATACAACAACTTTTATGCTTTTCAAAAGACCTACGCTCATCTACTTACTGCTGACTACTACCACCAGATCCTCCTATTTGATTGAGAAAAGCACAATCAAACCCATCATTATGCGCTGTCTGCACTGCTTGAAATTCAAACACCACATCAAGTGAATCTGTCTGAGCAAGATTTGAATTTTCCATAAAATCAGGAGTGCAGTTTCCCTCACTATCTATGTCTCCAAAACAATAGATAAGCCCTGCATGTAATTCATCGTTACCGAGCGTTTCTTGCCTGAGCCATGCATTTGTTAAGTTATTATCCGCAACAGAAAACCACAGACCATCCATCTCCCAAAGATCATACCCAATATCTCCACTAGGGTCTTCATATAGATCTTCATCATCAACTCCATAGATTCCATCACCTGCCTCATCATGGAACGTGGCAACACGAATAAAGTTATTGAGTTCCCCTTCGTCTGTTGAGTGGTCTCCTGCCTCATCTTCTGGATCGATAATACCGTTCTCTTCTGAGGTAACGTCTGCTTTCACACACACATACACCTCTTCTGTTGCTGACAGGTCAAAATCAATCACACCAGAATCACCAGGGTGAAGCGAGTTAACACTAAAAAGAACCTCGTTCTCAATATCATTTGTTATCTCAATCTCTTCAACCCCATCTATCGTTGAACCAACAGAGAGGTCGAGTGTCGCTGCGGTAAAAGTATTTCCTGACGCAGTCTCTATATCAGAGAAAAAAGCACCTGTACCACCGATAACAACAGTACTCATGGCAATAAGCACACCTATTGCAAGCAATAAAGGCTTGCGAGCAAATATCTTACTCATAAATAATACATTTATATATAATAATCCTTCCTACGAACTATTTACTATCAAAAATAAAAAAACACACAAAAAGTGTGCAGAACAATGTCTTTATTTTTATCTTCCTCTAAAGACTATGTGATAGTGATAGTATGTCATAGCCAATAACTATTATACCACATATACTGAATATCAACACACATGTCCGACCTCTTTACCCTTTCTTACATCTCTATACCAGCATCCAACATATATGCGCGAGTAATTGATCCAAAATACCCAGCCGCTGGCACAATACCAGAATATTGCTGATATTCAGCAAGCGCGTCCAAGGTATAACGTCCAAAGTATCCCGTAGCTCCAACTCGAGCAAGTTCACGTGCAAATTTTCCTTTATTTTCTTGGATAAGAATATCCTGAAGCTTCCTTACGTCCTCACCTTCCAACCCTTTATACAAATCACGCCCTGATGAAAAATCCGAACTAATAGCAAGCATCGACACAACCTCATCAGGCAATGCAATACCGTTCTGGTATAACATCATAAAAACATCTCGATATTTCTCCAATATTTCCCTTTTTTCAGCAACAGCAATCACTTTCTGTGTAGTATTCTCATACACACAAAGCTCTTGTTTATGACTTGAGAAATATTCATAGTTGGAAGCTTGAGGATCTTTACAACCATAGTACATGCCTCCACCAGCGATAGAACGTGTCTGTTCTTCAGATCCAAAAAGTCCAAAAATAGAAAAACCAGGAGTGGTACAAGAAATAGTATTTGCATTTGTATCCAGAACACAATTATTGAGTGCAACCCACCCTCCATTCGTATAATGGTACAACCAGAGTGATGACTCATCGTAATTCATAACCTCGTCATCCGTATACTCATACTCGACAATCACCTCTTCATCAAAAGAATCTAAAATAGTATCACCGTTAATAATAGCTTTCACATCAAAAAAAGTGGTACCTATTTCATTTACACCGCTAGGTCTTCCGATAGTACCTATCACTCCTGTATTTAATATCGCTTGTATCTGAATAACAAATGAGGAAGAGGTTGCTGTAGTATTTTCTGGAGCAGTCACAGAAAACTCTTTTCCACTTTCACTTACACCTACCGTACCACCACTGTTTGAAGTAATAGTCGTTGATGTTCCCGTAATTGACGGAGTATCTGACAGACAACCAGTTGTTGTAAACGTATCGTCTGTTGATGTTGCATTGTTTCCACCCGCATCACTTCCAACAACAGCATAATGATATGTTGTACAAGAGAGAAGGTTAGAAAGAGCCACAGTATGTGACAAAACAAGAGGAGATGTATCTACTTCTGGTGTTGATGTACTGTATGATGACGTTAATCCATAAACAACTTTCGAAGAGGTTTCTTCATTTGTGTTCCACGTGATGACAGCCTCTGTTGAAGTTGAGGTATCTGCCGACACAGAAGAAAAAGAAGCCGGGGTAATATCTGCGACAGTAAAACGCCATGTCGTCGTATCAGTAACTCCATCAAAATAATTCCCTATCTCATCTTTAAACACAGTATCAGGAATAATTACATATACCTCTTCGCCCTCTGGCAACAGAGAAGGAGTAATTTCTATTGTATCTGTTCCACTACCACTCACCTGATCACTTGCAACATCAATAGTATCAACCACACTATCATCTGATACCTTTTTTATTAAAATAGATCCGGTCTGATTTATGACGTTTTTGCTAAACTCAATATCAAGAGTAGCATCTGGCTGTACACCGATGGTTCCATTTGCCGGAGAAAGTGACGTGAGAGCTGGCACATCCGCTGTAACAATGGAAATATTTGTCGCCACAACAGTAGGCATGTTCCCATCTTCTCCAAACTCCACTACATATCCAAGAGAACTACTACACCCAAGATCATTCCAGCGACCACTGGCAACGTACGTTTGAGCACAATCTTCCTCCCCCGATTGGTTAGGTTCACCTGTATTCCAGTTAGCATAGTTTCCACCCACAGTACTTCCCCCACCAGTTCCTTGCCAAAAGACAGTCCCAGCCTCAGGTCCAGTCATCCATTTCCATATTCCCTCTGACTCAGAGTCAGAGGCACCAATCCACCCATCACCGATAAGACGATTAGAGATAAAAGTATTTTCTGCTGCAGAGGTAACTGTTGCCAAATACCCTGTGGCTCCATAAGCTTCTTGAGCTTCTGCAGCACTTTCAGCAGCACTCCATGAATATGATCCAGATATAAATTTATACAAGTGATTGTTGTCAGTAAAAAATACCTCCCCAGGATTAACGAGAGACACCTCGAGAGAGTCTGTCCCTGTAGACGCACGCGTATATTTTAGTGTAGAAAGGGCATTATTTATATCTTCAACCGTACCACTGAAATAAATAACCGAGCCAGTCTCACTGCCGGTAAAAGTAAGACCATCAGTAGTTGTCATAGACAACGTTCCGTTTGTAGTAAAAAGTTTTACAGGAGTTGTTGTGTCACCTGGACCTACAATCTGAAAACCGGTAATAGATGTGGCAACGCCAGGAGTTGTTGTCGCGTTGTCCCCATTTGTCAAAGAGAGTTCAGCATACGCTACCGACACACCATGCACCAAAAAAACACCCACAACAAAGAAAACAAGCATTAAATACCTAAAAAAATTCATATAGAAATTATATCTTTCTCTATAGACAACGTCTAGTTGATTACCACTCAAGCACCAGTTTTACAAAAAACGTGAAGCTCATACACGAAAAATTATTTAAAATCTCTTGTATAGTGACACTTCGGAAAAGAACTACATCCCCAAAACTTCCCTCTTGAACCATTTCTCACTACAAGCTCATGTCCACACTGTGGACAAATAATATCTTTTTTTATAGAAACATCTTCACCTTTATAATCAAGCATCGTCTCTAATTTATTTCCATCAATGAGCTTTACACTCTTACCTTCCGCAAATGATATAGCTTCTTTGGTAAACCTCCCTGTCGTAACAACAAACCCACCAACAGCCCCTTCAGCAGACATAACACCGTAAAGCTCCCGCACAATACGCGCAGACACTTTCCACACTTTATAATGCTTACATTGAACTAAATACAATCCTCCACTTTTATACAAACGCACGTCAACTCCTCCATCTGGTCCAGCAGGTCCCCTTTGTGCCCTATAACCATTTTTTCTAAAATACTCCGCGACAAGGAATTCAAAATCTCTCCAATCTAATTCTCTTAAAGTATTTTTTGCACCATACCGCGAGATATTATCAAACATCAGCAAACTCTTTCCTCCTCTCAATAGATTAGTAATTCCTCCAATAAATAATGCAAAAGGTACGAGGTACTTGAACATTGCTAGAAAAAATAACGCAACAACATATCCTGCCGTTAATGAACCTTCAGTATTAGATACACTTGGTACAAATAAAAACAACAGAAGTGCAATACCAAAACTTAACCACCACGGAAACTCAGCGCTCACTTTTACAATATCTTCAAAAGTTTTTTCAGCGGGTGTTTCTTTATGTCTTCTAGGCATAATTATGTAAATATATGATAGCACTTTTACCTAGTATCAGTAGTAATATAATAAAAAAACAGATTGGTGTATAACCAATCTGCTTGTTCGCGAGCTTATTATCAATCCTCACGCGCCCACTTACAGTCCTTTGACCGAACAGTTCTTGAAGAACAAATAATATAATGGACTTCAAATGAACCCCAATTTGTATCAAGATTGCATGGAATACCGTGCCATAAATGGCACCCATGCTGGCCTGTTCATTCTCAGTGGTTACCTCACCTTCTCCTGTACTTGTCTTGACGGTTCGTGCTTCAACAGCCTCATCCATCATTCCCTGAGCAGTATCAAAAAGAAGATTACGAATTGGGTCATTAAGAGGACCACCTTCAAAACTCAGACAATAAATTGACACTAGTCACCTCTTTTCCTGGAAAACTATTTCTTAAGAAACATCTTGATATCTAAATTTAGATTAGAACTAAATATAGTATATGTCAAGTGCTAACCCTATGGGACGAAGTTGGAACTTCTATATGCACCACAGAGCATATTTTTAATGGAATCCCTTAATTCCACGCCATACAAAATAATTTCAATTTCATATATACTATCAGATAATGAACTGGTTTCTGATAGCACTCATTGCTCCATTTCTTTGGGCACTAAGTAATCATATCGACAAATACCTACTTAATAAGTATTTCAAAGACGGAGGAGCCGGTGCTCTAGTTATTTTTTCCGCCCTCATCGGCGTGCCACTACTTCCAATAATATATCTATTGGATAATACTGTTTTTTCAGTCACTCCACTACTTGCATCTCTAGTAGCGATAAATGGTTCTTTATTTGTAATCGGCCTCATACCCTACATGCATGCCCTAGATGAAGACGAAACATCTATCGTAACTCCTCTATATCAGACAATTCCAATATTCGGATATGTATTAGCCTTCTTCTTTCTAGGAGAAACACTAACCACCATACAGATAGTCGCCTCCTTACTAATCATCTCTGGAGCAATACTTCTATCATTAGACTTAGATAAGAAATTTAAATTAAAGAAAAAAGTATTTTGGTTGATGATGTTATCCGCCTTTCTCATTGCTCTTAATAGTTTCTTTTTTAAGTTTATTGCAATAAAAGAATCATTCTTGCTAACCAGTTTTTGGGAATATATAGGATTCTCAATTCTCTCTATTATTTTATTAGTTTTTGTAAAAAACTACCGCGCTCAATTCTTTAATGTTCTGAAAGTAAATACCACCGGTGTACTAACCATCAACATCTTCAATGAGATTATAAATATAGTTGCAAAGATTATAATTAACTTTACTACGCTTTTGGCCCCACTAGCACTTGTTTGGGTAGTTAATGGTATTCAGCCATTATTTGTCTTGGTTATGGGAATAATTATTACCTTATTCTTTCCCAGGCTCGGAAAAGAAAGTTTACACAAGAAACACCTCATACAAAAAATAATCTCAATCTTAATCATGATTATTGGCATCTCTCTGCTCTAAATATTTCTATTTCCTAAAAATACCTGCTTAGAAATTAAAGCAAAACCTACGAGCTGGCCTTCTCGGTCTCGTAAAAATATTTATCAAGTAGCACAAGGATTCCCTGGGTAATTTTATTTACTCAACTCAACCCTCCTCGGAACAATATAAATTTATGGTTTCGGGGCATCCCTTTTTTGGATGGCTTGTTTAGCTCCATCGGGTAACTCGTCATAAAATGCACCTATTTCTTTTGGTTCTGTTATCATCTTTTCAGCAATAAAGTTCAACAAACTGAAAAGTTTAATCACCCGTTGTATATCTTCCTTCAAATCCAACTCTCCTGGATGTACTGCATTGTTTCCTGTAATACGAAGTGCATCTAGTGATTTTTGGATGGTTGGATTAAGACCCTTCTTAACCAGCGCACCAATATCATCATTAATATTATCTCCTTTTTCTCCAAGTTGAACACAAAGCTTTTGCAAAGCCAATCTTAAAATAGCAGCTGCTGAACGAGGTGAATCATTGAGAACATTTGCTGCTTCCAGATAGTCAGCTTGTATTTCCTCTGAAAGGTCTTGATTTGGCTGCTCTACTGCTATTTTCTTCGGGAAAATCATGTTTGAGCCTTTCCAAAGTGCAATTTGACCACAGTGTTCACAAGACGAAATTGTCCAGTCTTCTGGCAAATTACCATCTACATTTGTAAGTCCGATGATGTTGGAGCGGTAAGTAACATCTCTATATTGATTGCGTTTAGTATACACATCTCCTATGGCTGATAGGTGTGACCATCTTTGTTTAGCATAGACACCACAATGAGCACAGTGGAATTCACCTTGTGCGTGAGTCGGAGGAAAATGTTGTTCTTTAACCATTTTATTAAATGTACATTAATTTAAATAAGCTAGGAATCAGAACCTACCTCAAATTGGCTACCGGACAGGGACTCGAACCCCGATTGCCTGGACCAAAACCAGGTGTCCTACCATTAGACGATCCGGTAAAAGTAACATACGTTACGAACAAGAGTATATCATAAAACACCCTTTATTCTAGCTCTCTCGTTGACACCCCAAAACAAAAATGTGAGTATACCTTACCAGAGTCATATGGTTGTCCTTTAACTAACACACGGAGGTAATGTATGAAAAAATTTCTTCTCACCCTGCTCCTCATTGGAGCCTTTCTTGTTACTGGTTGCTCTTCAATAAGCTTCAGTAACAAGAAAAAAGAAGCACCAGTCTTACAACCACGAACTATCACTTTTGTTGACGGAGCCATTCCTTACACGGTTCAACATGACGCCTGTGCCACAATGGACAAAATCTTGACCATTGCACTGAAGAATGTCGACCAAGAAGATCATCAGGAACTCCGAACGGTAACTCATTATGTTCATGACCGAACCGATCAAGATGGTGATCGAGTTATCACTCAAACCGAGGCTGAATATTACCTAAACAGAATAAGTGATGCCTACGAACGGAGACTTCGCCCCAGAGGCCCACCACCCACGTACTAAGTAAAATAACCACACCATATGACCAAACAAGCCAACTCTCGTAGAGTTGGCTTTTTCTATTCACAAATATCAATGAGTGCTAGTTCCAAAGGAAGTGATGGAATAAATGCAATTTTGATCTCATCATATGCCCTCAAAAGAGTCACAAGTGTTTCAGAGTTAAACTCATATTCTTTGTTTCTTGCAATCTCAATCAAAAATTCAAACTCATCTTCAGACACCTGTAACTTGAGAGCATGTTCCATCTTCGGGGCGTATCGAAGTAATAACACATACCTCATTCTCTGCAGAATAAGTTTAAAAAATACTTTCATATCAATATTCCCATCAACTGCTTTTTTGACTGCCTCTATTCCCTTCTCACTATCCTTCTCCACAATTCCTCTCACATACTGATGTATCAATCCAAGCTTTGGTGCACCAGTAATCCGCTCTACCTCTTCTGCAGTAATTTCCTTATCAACCGAGGATGATAACACTTTCTGCAATATACCAAGAGTATCTCGAAATGATCCGTCACCCAAAAGAGCAATGCTATCAGCGGAACTCTTCTCGAGCGCATATCCTTCTTTTTTCGCCACTCGCTGTACCATTAATGAGAGCGTCTTTTGATTCGGTTTTTTGAATGTATGTACCTGACAACGAGACACTACCGTATCAGGAAGCTTCTCAATCTCTGTTGTGGCCAGAACAAATACTACATGAGCTGGTGGTTCTTCAAGCGTTTTGAGAAAGGCATTAAACGCAGATTTTGAGAGCATATGCACCTCATCAATAATATAAAATTTGTATTCAGACCGAAACGGAAGTGTATTCACTGACTCTTTTAATTCTCGTATATCATCAACCCCTGTATTTGAGGCAGCATCAATCTCATATATATCACTGTCATCTGTTTTAAGTGCCTTCGCAAAGATCCGAGCAATTGATGTCTTACCCGTCCCTCGGGTTCCCGAAAAAAGATACGCATGTGCAACCGTACCAGCATCAATTGCCCCCTTGAGGGCTTCAATAATAGTTTCTTGCCCGATGACTTCTTTAAAAGTCCCAGGACGATACTTTCTATACAATGCAATGTCAGACATACCGAGTATTATAGCAGAAATAAAAAACCACAGAGATCATCTCCTAAAAGTCTCTGTGGTTTTGTTTCCTCCTTTTATATTAAAAGATCTATTCTCTAGTAACTACTCGCGAGAGGGATACGAGCAGACGCACTTTGTCCTCAAAAGAGGATAACATACAATAATTATTTGTAAATAAAAAAACGGAGCAACGATATGTTGTGCTCCGTTTCGGGTAGCTGAATGTCCAGTGCTTCTTTTCGATTCTCGTTTTCTTGGGAATCAGAGAACGGAGAAGAAACTCCCCTTTCAATTCCAGCTCAAGACTAAGAGTCTTGTACTTTGGCGGGACCAAAACAACTATTCAATTGTCAATCTACTACAGAGATTAGCATACTATCATTACTTGTCAATAAAATCCCGAATTACCTCTTCAACCTCTTTGGCATTTGCTGTGTCCATAAGTTCTGCTCTCAACTCTTTTGATCCATCAAATCCAGTGACATATGCCTTAAAATGTTTTTTCATAATAGAAAAATTTTTTATATCCCCCAACAGCGCATCAAACAACTTCGTATGTTCAACAAGCACTCGGAGTATTTCTTCAACACTCTTGTCCTCTTTCTTCTCATTTCTGTTAAACAGCCACGGATTACCAAATATTCCTCGCCCAATCATAACCCCATCACACCCAGTCTCTTGTACCCTTTTATCTGCTTCCTCAAGCGATGCAACATCTCCATTACCAAAAATATACGAATCACTCCCATACTCATCACGAATCTCAACTGCCCGCTTTATGACATCCCAATGTGCTGGAACTTTTGACATCTCTTTACGTGTCCGTGCATGCAATGTCACAACTGCAGGTTTCGTTTCTAACAGATTCGGAAGCCATTCTTCAATCTGATTTTGATTGTATCCAATTCGTGTTTTTACTGAGACAGGCATATCTCCAGCTCCCTCTTTTGCAGCATGGATAAGTTCTTGTGCTAATTTTGGATGTTTAATCAGCGCAGACCCTGCAATTTGTTTTTCAATACTCCGATCAGGACATCCCATATTAATATCAAATCCATCAAAACCAAGACGACGACAGAGCATAGCTGCTTTTTTCATACGCCCTGGATCAGAGGTAAACATTTGCGCAACAATGGGACGCTCCTCTTCAGAAAAGGAAAGATCTCTCATGAGTATATTATGCGCACGCTCTCCGCCAAGAAACATACCGTCAGCCGACACAAATTCTGTCCACGTCACATCTGGCTTTCCATACTTTGCAAACATACGTCGAAAAGCAGGATCCGTCACATCCGCCATTGGTGCAAGTACAATTGCTGGTTTTTTTATATCTTTCCAAAATCCATACGACATACCAGAAAAACACTATAGCAAATCTATCCGCTAATCAAGCAAACTTTTCATGAGAAGACACAACCATCTCTTCAAGTTCTTCAAATCCAATACATGCATCAGTCACTGATATATCAGGATTAAGTGGTACTACATCAATAGGCTGTTTACCCGCAAGATGATGTCCTTCAATTGAGACACCGACAATAGACGTATTTCCTGAGGCTCGCTGATCCACCGATGACTCACATACGTCTCTTTGTTTGGTATAGTCTTTTCGACTATTCCCATGAGAGCAGTCAATGATAATACCGGTATCAAGATTATATTCCTGCACATGTTCAATATCTTCAGGACTATAATTTGGTATTTTTCCACCACGAAGGATAAGATGTGCATCTTGATTACCCATAGTCTGCACCTTTTCAAGACTCCCACTTTCCCCAATACCAAGAAAAGTGTGCGAGCTCTGGGCAGCCTTAATCGCACTTACCGCAACACCAATATCTCCATTTGTACTATTTTTAAACCCAATTGGCATGGGTAATGATGAGGCAAGTTGACGGTGAATCTGTGACTCTGTCGTTCGAGCACCAATTGCACCCCATGATATAAGATCTGCTATAAAAGGAGCAATAAAAGGACTGAGGAACTCTGTTCCACATGGAACTCCAAGCGCGTTGATATCAATAAGTATTTTTCGAGCTTCTCGTATACCTTCCTCAATATCAAAACTTCCATCAAGATAGGGGTCAGTGATAAAACCAGTCCACCCAACTGTTGTGCGAGGTTTCTCAAAATATGTTCTCATAACCAGGAGAAACTGTGGTACTTTTTCCCGTAACTCTTTTAACCTCTCTGCATATCGGAAAGCTGAATCAGCATCATGAATTGAACATGGTCCAACAACTAAAAGAAAACGCTTATTTCTACCATGCACAATATCTCCTATTTCTGCACGAGCATCTTCCACAAAATCAGCAACTTCAGTAGGCAAAATAATTTCTTCTCTTATCCTCTTTGGTGAATACATCCTATCTATAAATATTATGTAATCAAATCCCCCCTCGAAAGCTCCACCACACTCCCTTTCTGTACCGTATCTGACAAAAGCAAATCAGCCATCTTCTTCTCTACCGTATTTTGAATAACTCGATTCAGTTCCCGGGCACCAAACTCATTACTCGACCCCTTTTCTACTACATACTCTTTCGCATCTTCAGATAACACCAAGTCAATCCCCTTTGCTCGAATACGTTTGGTAAGTTTCCGAATCATAATGTCAGCAATCTGTAACAAATCATCAGTAGAAAGAGGATGGAACACAATCACACCATCAAAACGATTAATGAGTTCGGGTTTAAATATACCTCTCTTTACCACCTCATCAATAATATCTTGTGTGTGTTCTTTCAAGTTATTCCCTGACCGTACATACTCCCAAATCATGTCACTCCCTGCATTTGATGTTGCTACTATAATAAGGTTACGGGCATTGACCTTTTTTCCACGCATATCCGAAAACACTCCCTCGTCAATGATCTGTAAAAAGAGGTCGAGAACATTTTTATGCGTCTTCTCAAACTCATCAAGAAGCAGCACTCCGTACGGATTCTCTCGAAGCATTGATGTAAGTATACCTGGCTTATCATCTTCAAATGACCCAATAAGCCTATCAAGCGCATCCTCTGTTTTATACTCCGACATATCAAGTCGCAGAATACGATCTTCACTTTTAAAGAAATTAGCAGCAAGCGCTTTAGTTGTCTCTGTTTTCCCTACTCCTGTCGGACCCATAAAAAGAAATGATCCCAGTGGTCTTTTAGGATCAGAAATCCCTGAACGCGCACGCCTCATTGCGTCGGCAATTGCTCGTATAGCAACATCCTGACCAATAATTCTTTCGTGTAATTTTTCTTCAAGATGTAGGAGTATGTCCCTTTCATCTGCACCAACCTGCCCCATTGGAATACCCGTCTTTTCCTCAAAAAGATTATGTACCACTTCCTTATCAACCACCTGAATACCCCTTCTTTCAATACGAGTCCTAATATCAACAAGCACATCAGATACTTCATCAATAGGAGATCCTCCGATAAAATATCTTTCTGTTCCATCGACAATAGCGTCAATCGCATCATACATGAAAAAGACATCTCCCCGATTTTCAAAATACGTAACATAATTTTCAACGATAGAACGAAGAATATTAGTATCTTTCTCATCGACAAGAATAAGTTCAAACCTTTCACGAAGCACACTGTTTGGTTCAATCACACTGTGATATGAAGAACTCTCACTAAAAGCCAGAACCTGCACATTTGTTGAAGCGAGATAGATATCCAGGAGCGACGGAACTGATGAACCGAGCGACAGCGCATTGGTGATAAACCCTGGCATATCAGGAATAACAAGTATCACATTTCCTGCAGATATAATCTGATTCAGAATGCGAACAAATGTATTCTCAAAAACAGCTTTCTCTTTCGTGGATGACACGAGCGCATCCGCATCAAGCACAAAGAGTTGTTTATACTCAAGTAATGGATGTATATCACCCTGTGCGATTTTCTTTTCAAGAATAGGAATAATATGTTCTTCTTCTTTACCACCAACAATAAGTGCATTCGCTTCTTTTGACCGAATAAGCGTTTTTTGTATTCGATCCATTTCTTCTGAGAAATATTCCTCGAGCACATCTGAATACCTATCAATAATTGGCAATGAGAATTCTTCGAGTAGGTAGGCTCGTCCAAAAGAAAGTTTCGTTCCAACACTTGGTATTCGTAAAAGATTTTCACGCGCCCACCATCGCCCTTTCTCAAAAGATGTGGTAAATCGACGTTCCAACCAGCGACTTACATTAATAACTTGTTCTTTTTGAACAGAGTAAGAAAAAAGAAACTTTTCCAAAGCAGGGTCTCTCTCAACGAGAGAAGCAAAAATATGTGAAAGCCCAATCATCACATCCAAAGAAAGTCTGTACTCATCTAAAGAGAATGTACTCCTATCAGTTGAAGCAAGAAATCCTTTCACTGCCTTCTGCGGAATACCTAATCGAGAGAATAGAATTTTTCCTTCTTTTGAAGAGAGGAATGATTTTGTAATATCACGCCCCGAAAGAGACAGGAGCAAAGAAGCAGCGAGAGGATGTATACCTTTTTTCAGCGCTCTTTTGTACAACGAATTGTAGAAAAACTCGGATGCTACCCACAACAGAAAGAGAGCGGTGCTTATATATGTTGTCCCTATCACCCTCTCAGGAGCATCGAAAAATAACACGTATACAAAAAGGATACAGAGACATACGAATACCCATTTCAAAATAGCCTGCCGTTTGTAATGGATAAGTATTCTATCCATATTAAATGCAGGTTTGTAATATCTTATTTTCTTTTTTAATTCACGAAATGTCATATTGTATTACAAGACAAGAACAAAGCCGTATACAAGCATAAGCACAACAACTGCTGGTAACACGAGCCACAACACAAAACTTATCACCCCAATAACACCCACAAAACCGATTGCAATTAACCCACAGAGAATAACAATACTCCTAAAGATAACTCCTACAATTCGCATTAACGTATTAACAATAAAAGTGGCTATCCAATCGCCGGGATGAAACCCTTTTTTATACTGCTCCCCCAGTCGTCCATAACGAGAGAAAAGCGTCCGAAACAATAGAGGTATCGAAAAATAAAAATAGAAAAAGACAATAAAATTAAACCAATTATACATCCCTTCCTTGAGAGCACTCGTGTAATGCCACGCAATGTAACGTGCAGTATTCATACTTTTTATTATACCTCGCTCTTCGTTTTATAAAAAATCTTTCCAGGAAGTCGAGCATCTATATACTCAACATTACCTTCTTTCATATCATCATTAAATGATTGTTGTTCAAATAATATTCCAATATTTTCTAACACTCTTTCAAACCCAATTGATGCATCAACATATAGTTCCCCACCCCTCTTTAGAAAAAAAGTGAAATCCATCTCATTATCCGCCCTAAGCCCCACAATATGAATACCATCAACTGTCTTATTCACCACGTCGATAAACACGTTGACTCCAGAAAATATCTCGGGATTAAGATATGTTCTCCCGATTGGAAACCCTTCAATTATTCCCCTGTATTCAGTAATAATTCCTGTAGAATACGTTGGAGATTTTTCATATACATACCCACGAGAATCAATGTAATAACACTCCTCTCGACACCACACCCCAGCCTCTTCACGCTTTTCAATATCTAAATAGAGCACCCTATCACCAAAACGATTCAGTGATACGGTATAGGAACGTATCTGTGGAAATTCATCACGCATCATTTTTTGTATATCTTTTTTAGAAAAAAGAAACGTATTTTTTCGGGGAATGACATATACATATGCTCCACTGAGCACCTCCCGAACCTCTTCTGAAACAATCTCATTTAAATTTTCGTGTTCACCCCTGACAATCACTTCTTGAATCTGCAAATAAGAAAGACGCAATACACATATACTACCAACAATAATAAGTAGAAAAGCGACCACACCAAAAACAATCTTTACCTCAAGGCGTCGCTTTCTTTTTTGTCTATGTTTCTGAGACTGAAGTGTACGTGCTGACATACGCACCCCTATTTACCAGGTTTCGTAATAGTATCTTTTCCTAAATATGGACGAAGCACCTCAGGCACTTTAATTGTTCCATCTGCTTGCTGAAAATTCTCTAGAAGTGAGACAAGAAGACGTGGCGTTGGAATAGCAGTACAGTTCAAAGAGTGGGCATATTTTGTCTTACCTTCTTCATCACGATATCGAATATTAAATCGCCTTGTCTGAAAATCGTGAAAATATGAAGCACTTGAAATCTCTCTGTACGTATCCTCCTTTGGCACCCACAGTTCCGTATCATATTGTTTTACCTTCCCCGCAGATAGATCGCCTGTACAGATGAGAAGTCGTCTATATGGAATCCCAAGAGACTCAATGAAATCTTCAACATTTTTATTTATCTCCTCAAAAAAATCATCTGACACCTCATGACTTGCTTCGCACAAAACCAACTGTTCCCACTTATAAAACTCATGAACTCGGATGAGACCCTTCACATCCTTACTATGACTTCCAGCTTCACGACGGAAACATGGAGAAAACGCAAGGTATTTTTTTGGTAAGTCATCCTTTCTCAAAATCTCACCAGAGTGATACGCCATCATTGGCACTTCTGCTGTCCCTGTTAAATACTCATCATCTTGTGTATGAAAGAGATCATCCGCCTCTGCTGGTAAGTGTCCCGTTCCATAAAAGTATTCTTTGTGAACAATAGCCGGTGCAATGAAAGGAGAGAAGTTTCTTTTCAAGAAAAAATCACGAGCATAATTCCAAATAGCCCATGAAAGAAGAGCCCCATCATTTTTGAGAAAGTAGCCACGAAACCCATGAACTTTTGTTCCTCGCTCAAAATCAGCCATATCAAGCTCTGTCATAAGCTCAAGATGATCTTTCGGTTCAAAATCAAATAGTGGTTTCTCACCCCACACTTTCGCCTCAACATTATCTTCTTCTCCCTTACCCTCCGGCACAGATACATCTGGGACGTTTGGCACTTGGAGCATGAGTGTCTGCCACTCCTTCATCACCTCTTTCAATTTCTCTTCTTTTTCCTGTAATCCTTCTTTCAGAACCTTCATTTCTCCGATAAGAGACTCTTTTTCTTCAGATGACGCTTGTGCAATTTTCTGATTCGCATCATTTTGTTTTGTTCGAAGTTCTTCAACCTCAACGAGCATCTCTTTGCGTACATCATCTACCTCAAGTAGTTTTTCAATATCAAAATCAATTTTCTTTTTTGTAGCCGAAAGAGCGATGACTTCTTTATTCTCCCTAATGAATTTTATATCAAGCATATAGGGAATAATAACAGAAATGATACAATTCTGGAATGGATGATATGCAAAGAGGGCCACTCCCCACTCTTTTATCTGAAATCGCTGACCCTCCCAAAAAACTCTATGTAAAAGGGACCCTCCCAAAAGAACATGCTAAAAAAGTGTGTATTATTGGCTCGCGTAAAAATACCCCCTACGGAAAAGAAGTATGTGAGACACTCATATCAGCACTCAAAGGAAAAAATGTATCTATCGTATCTGGTCTTGCCCTTGGTATTGATACCATTGCCCACAAGGCTGCCCTACGGAACAATATTCACACCGTAGCAATTCCAGGATCAGGCATTGATGAAAGCGCTCTCTATCCTCACACAAACATTCCTCTCGCACACCACATCCTCAAAAAAGGTGGTGCACTCCTTTCAGAATTTGAACCAACATTCCAAGCAACAAAGTGGAGTTTCCCAAAACGAAACCGCATTATGGCAGGGTTCTCTGATGTTATTGTTGTCATTGAAGCAACTAAAAAATCAGGAACACTCATCACCGCAAAGCTTGCCATCGAATACAACAGAGAAGTCTGTGCTATTCCTGGATCAATCTTTTCAAAAAACTCAGAAGGACCACATACACTTATTCGCGATGGTGCAACACCAATACGCTCATCATATGACCTGCTCGATGTTCTTGGTTTTACTGATGAGAAAAGGAAAACTATTCTTTCCCACCTATCAAAAGATGAGATAAAAATTGTCGCCCTGCTAGAAAAACACCCTTGCACTAAAGAAAAAATTGCTGAATATTATCATCTCTCTCTATCCCACACAAGCATTACCCTTTCCCTCATGGAAATAAAAGGAATTATTAAAGAAGAACTTGGCAAAATATATTTGAAATAAAAACTATTCCTTGCACAAAATCTATATATAGTGTACTAATGTCTGCAATGCCTACAAAAACAAAAAAACTTTTTATCGTCGAGTCTCCCGCCAAAGCAAAAACGGTCTCAAAATATATTGGAGATGACTACGTTGTCCGCGCATCTGTTGGACACATTCGTGATCTTCCAAAAAGTAGCAAGAATGCTATTGATATTGAGAAAGGTTTTATTCCTCACTATGTTATCAGTCCTGGAAAAGAAAAGGTCGTGTCAGACCTCAAAAAACTCGCAAGCAATACCAAAGAAATACTCCTTGCAACCGACCCTGACCGTGAAGGAGAAGCAATTGCTTGGCATCTTTCTGAACTTCTTGGGACCAAAAACATAAAACGTATAACATATAACGAGATTACAAAAGAAGCTGTTCAAGAAGCGCTCAAACATCCGAGAGACATAGATATTAACCTTAAAGAAGCACAAGAAGCACGGCGTGTTCTTGATAGACTTTTCGGATACGATCTTTCAGGTCTCATCTGGAAAAAAGTACGCTACGGACTTTCTGCTGGACGAGTTCAATCTCCTGCCCTACGTATTCTGATGGAACGAGAGAGAGAAATTCGAGCCTTTAACCCAGAAACATTCTGGACTATTACCGCAGATGTCACCTCTCCAAGTAAAGAGAATTTTCTTCTCATATGCGCAGAGGAACCTCGAGACAAAGAACGGCTTGATTTCATAATAAAAGAAGGTAATAAAGAAAAATGGATTGTAGAAAAAATAAAGGAAAGTAATGCAAAACGATCGCCTCGTCCACCATTTATTACCTCAACCCTCCAGCAAACAGCAAGCACGAGACTTGGCTTTTCTCCCTCACGCACCATGGGTATTGCTCAGAAGCTCTACGAAGCAGGACATATTACCTATATGCGTACCGATAGTCCGAACCTGAGTACCTCCGCGATGAACTCAAGCGCTACTCAAATAAAAAAACTCTTTGGAGAAAAGTACTATCAACGCAGGGCTTTTAAAGCAAAAGGGAAAAATGCCCAAGAAGCCCATGAAGCTATCCGCCCAACACACCTTGAAAAGAAAGAAGCGGGACTTACCACCGAACAGAGAGAGCTCTACAGACTCATCTGGAGTAGAACTATTGCAAGCCAGATGTCTGATGCACAGATGATAAAAACCAAAATCACTGTCAAAGTTGGAAATCACAAAGACATGCCTCTCTTTTCAGTAAATGGTTCTCGCTATACTTTTGATGGTTGGCTCAAAGCAGATCCCGCATCAAAGCGAGACGATGTGGAAGTGCCAAAAATTGAACAAGGTGATGTCCTCACCCTCAAAGACCTCAACAGTGAGGAAAAGCAAACACAACCACCTTCACGATACTCAGAAGCAGGACTCATCAAGGAATTAGAAAAAAGAGGAATTGGTCGACCAAGTACCTATGCAAGCATCATCAAAACACTTGATGACCGCGGCTATGTCACCAAGGAAGGACGAACACTGTTCCCAACTGACACAGGAGACGTAGTGAGCTCATTTCTTGAAGATAATTTTTCAGAATACATAAGCGATTCATTCACCGCAGAGATGGAGAACAATCTTGACGATATTGCTGAAGGAAAAAAAGAGTATGTCAAAACCCTCAAAGATTTCTATACACCCTTTACCAAAGATATTGCTTCAAAAGAAAATATTGAAAAAATTACTGACCTTGGGCCTGCAGATAAAAAATTCAAATGTCCAAAGTGTAAAGCATCTATGGTTATTAAACTCGGACGAGCCGGAAAATTCCTTTCCTGTTCAACATACCCAGATTGTGATGGAGCCCTTACCCTCGAAGGAAAAGAAATTGCAGGAGATACTCCAATCGGGACACACCCCGACACAAATGAACCCATTTTTGTAAAAGTAGGTCGATTCGGACCCTATGTACAACAGGGAGAGAAAATAAAAGGATCAAAAGAAAAGCCACGAATGGCAAGTATCCCCAAAGGTAAAGACCCTGAAAAAGTTACCCTCGAAGAAGCCCTGGTGTATCTTTCACTCCCACGAGATCTCGGAAAACATCCTGACACAGGAGAAAAAATTATTGCTAACAACGGACGCTTCGGACCATATATCGCCCACGATGGAGAATTTCGATCAATAAAAGCACCTGATGATGTCTATACAATCACTAAAGAGCGAGCAATCCAAATACTTTCAGAACCAAAACCACTTCCAAAGGGTGTGACGCTTTTCAAAGAACTTGGAAAACATCCAAAAACAGGAAAGAAAATCGATCTCCTGGAAAGCAAAAAAGGAGTCTTTCTCAAAAAAGGACTCCGCAGAATATTTATTCCGGACCATATTGATCCAAACACAATGACGGTGGATGATGTAGTGAAGTTACTGGGATAAAGTATTGACAGAAACTACCACCCCATCTTAGGGTAAACCGAGATGCAGAACCTTCCATAAGAAAGTAGATTCACATGAACACCCCTGTCTTTGTTTTGTCTTTCATTATCATCTGTCTCGTTCTCGCGGTATTCTACCTACTCTATAAGATACATAAACTTGTCTGCATGCTTTCAGAGGCACTGGACACCATTGAGAAGCTAGAAACCATAACAGAGGAAAAACTTGAGATATTAGAGAAAGCACAAGAAAAATCTCACAAAAGTCTCTTTTTGAGAGAGCTTCCACGCAACTGAAAACCACCTCACTGAGGTGGTTTTTTTATTACAAAGAAAAATTCTTTATCGAATACAAATCATCATCTTCCTCTTCTTGAGGTAACTCCTCCTGCTCAATCTTCTCATCAACTTCAGGATCATGTTCAAATTCTTTCTGAGTTTCATCTCCAACAACAGCCTTTTCTTCAATCACTGCAGTCCTCTCATGTTTTACCGCCTCAAGCAACTTCCGAAGCTCTTCTTTTGAAATAAAATCAATTGAAATAACTCCTCCACTTTCAAAGCGCTCAATATTCACGCGCGTTCCAAGACTTTCAGAAAGTCCTTGCTTGATCTCATCAATCTCAGGGTCCTCAATATACTTCTTTCTACGCACTTTATCCTGTGCAATCCTTCGAGACATCTTCTCTGTCTCACGAACATTAAGCTTCTTGAGCATAATCTCCTTGAGAAGCACTGATTGCTCCTCCGGGCGATCATTAAGCATTCCAAGAGGTCGTGTATGACCCTCTGCAATCTTCCCCTGTGCAAGCGCTTGAAGTACATCTTCAGGAAGATCAAGAATACGAAGTGTGTTTGTCACATATACACGACTCTTTCCTACCTTCTTTCCAACCTGTGCATGCGTCAGTCCAAAATCATCCACAAGACGCTTAAATGCTTTTGCTCTATCAATCGCATTAAGATCCTCACGTTGAACGTTTTCAATAATAGCAAGTTCGAGCTTCATCAGGTCATCTTCCTCACCTGTCTTGATGAGACATGGGACCTCACGAAGGCCTGCAAGACGTGAAGCACGCAAACGCCTCTCTCCTGCAATGAGTTCATATCGTGTTGCAATACCACCATCCGGTTTCGTCACCTCTTGCCTCGTCACCACAAGCGCCTGAAGCACTCCATACTGTCTAATTGAATCAGCAAGGCTTTCGAGTTCTTTTTGATCGAACTCTCGACGTGGCTGATATGGGTTTGGATCGATCTTATCTGTCTCAATCCAGAAAATTGAATCTTGGTAAAACTGTGTCATGAGAGTATTTTAACACGCCACAGAGAGTTTCTTAAGTTGATATTTTTTGATAGTATCCTTGTATTGCCGAAGTGGTGGAATTGGTATACACGCAGCACTCAAAATGCTGTGGCGCAAGCCTTGAGGGTTCAAGTCCCTCCTTCGGCACCATGTCAACAATCAAGGAATTAACACAAAAAGTAGAAGAGATAATCTCGAGATACAAAAAAGAATATCCTAATGTACAAATGGACCGAGATTATTTTGCTCACAAAATAACAGAAGAATGGGGAGAATGTCTCAAAGAATATCTCATGCTTACCGACCGAGGTCGACAAAAAGGTTTCTCAAAGGAAGAGATAAAAGAGCATTTCATGGAAGAGATTGCTGACGTGTTTGGTTATATTCTAGCCTTTGCCTCAAATGAAGATATAGATTTAGAAAAAGCACTTGAAAAGAAATGGTTCAAATATCTCAAAAAAGAAAACTCATAGTCATCCTCGGACCAACAGCTTCCGGAAAAAGTGATCTTGCGGTTGAGATTGCAAAGCAATACAACGGAGAGGTTATATCTGCTGACTCAAGACAGGTGTATAAAGATCTTGATATTGGGACGGGTAAAATAACAGAAGAAGAAATGCAAGGGATTCCTCACCACCTCCTTGATGTTGCAGATCCCAAAGAGAGATTCGATGTCACCCAATACAAAAAAGAAACCACAAAAGTATTGGAGGATATTTGGAATAAAAACAAAACCCCCATCCTCTGCGGAGGAACTGGCTTCTATGTTGATACTGTCGTCTACAACAAGTCATTCCCTAATATCCCCAAAAACAAAGAACTTGAAAAAGAACTTGAAGGTCTCTCATTAGAAAAACTGCAAGAAAAACTAAAACACCTCGACCCGAACCGATACCGCTCCATAGATACACAAAACCCACGACGACTTATTCGAGCAATTGAAATTGCAACAGCCCTGGGATATGTACCAGAGATAACAGAGACAAAACCACATTTTGAAACACTCATGATCGGTATCCAGACAGACAAAGAACTTCTAAACAGAAAAATATACACAAGACTCCTCTCAAGACTTAAAGACGGAATGATAGAAGAAGCTCAGCATCTCCATGATAACGGTCTTTCTTTTGAAAGAATGGAGTCCCTCGGCCTTGAATACCGATACCTAGCCCGATTCCTCCAGAACAACATTACCAAAGAAGAAATGACTGAACAGCTCAACACAGAAATAAAAAAATATGCAAAAAGACAGAGAACATGGTTTAAGAGAGACAAAAACATCCACTGGTTCAATCTTGAAGAGAAAGAAAAAATACAAGAGAAAATAAAGGGATTTATCCAAACAAATTAAAAGGTCTCTGCAAAAAACAGAGACCTTTATACTACATAAATGGAAAGGATTCGATTCTGACACCAAGACCCTGTATGTTCTCTGGAAAAGAGTGTTGTGTGTGTGCACTGCACCCTGGTAAAAGATAGATACCTTGATGACCTTCGGAAGAAAGACAGTGACTAAAAAAGTTTTGTATAAAAGTACAAAACTCAGGATTTCTCCATCCGACATGAATACCACCGAGCAACTCTGCGGCTCTACATGCAATAGGCACATGGTTCAGTACGGTCAAACCATTTTTACGCAACTGTTCACATGCACGATTTACCGTATCAAAATGTTGTATTGTCACTATCTCAACATCTGCAAACATAACACCGAACACTTGCCAGTACTCTCCGTTAATATCAGCAACAAACTCTTCAGACACCCTCTTTAGGTCACAGATGTTGTCAGCTTCTCTCAGTAAACGAAGATTATGTTCTTGCCAAATCATCTTCACCTCCTTTCTGTATAAAGTACAACTTATCCAACACACCACGTGTCAGACTCTGCGGGTCCACGAGGACTTGAACCTCGACCAAAGCTTTTGGAGAGCTCCGTTCTACCAATTAAACTATAGACCCGTGTTTCTAGGATAATACCAATTCTTACCCCTAAAAGCAAAAGCCACACATTCGTGCGGCCTTTGCTCTCCATTCTCTATTTTATTTCTTTGCTTCCTTAAATACAACCCGTTTTTTCAACTTCGGACTATACTTCTTAAGCTCAATCTTCCGCTCAACAAGCTTCTTATTCTTGCGAGTCCAGTAAATCTCTTTTGTATCCTTATTCACTAATTTTATCAATTTGTCCTGTGACATAGTTCCCTTAGGCTACCAAAAAGACCCCTTTTTGGCAAGACCTATGATCTCAAGTATTCTTTAACAGACTCTGCAATAGAATTAACAACTTCTTTGAACTTTTCTTCATCTTCCTCAAGAAGAGTCATCCGGAACCCATTGTATGAAGCATTAAACCCAGAGGAAAGAGGCACAACACAGATACCTTTTGAAGCAAGGAGGTAGTACACAAACCTTTTATCCAGAGGAATCCCATCAAGAAGTGGTTCAATCACACCTTTCACCTCCTCACGTTCAATAAGAAGTGTCTGCTGACAACTGAGCACCCCATCTTTAAACACTATCGTCATGTAAAAAGCACCCTGTGTCTTGTGGACCAGTAGTTCTGGTATTGCAGAAAATACTTCATAAGCATAATCAGACCTCTGCTGATATTTCTCTATACGTTTTGTAAGATACGGATAATATCTCTCATCTTTCATAACTCGAGGAATCACTTTTTGTGGAAGTGTTGTTGAACATACTTCAAGCATCTTAGAATCAATAATCGCCTTAGTATATCGATTAAAATTATCATCATTATCTCTGTTATAAAATTCAATCCATCCACATCGTGCTCCAGGCCACGGAAATTCTTTTGATATTCCTCGCATTGCAATTGCCGGCACGCCATCAATTACCGAAGCGAGTTTTTTCATCCCACTCTCTGGAGAAAAAAGGCTTGCGTATATTTCATCAGAAATAATAAATAGATTATATTTCTTTGCGATTTCTACAATTTTTTTATTCACCTCCTGTGAATACACGTATCCAGTTGGGTTGTCAGGATTGATAATCAAGATCCCTACAACATCTTCATTCTCCTTAATCTTCTGCTCCATCTCCTCAAGATCAGGTTCCCATCCATTCTCTGGACGAAGTGAGTAGGTAATATGAGACTTCCCTGCGTGAGCTGCTTCTGCTGATGAATGTGTTGGGTACGCAGGATTCGGACCAATGATACGAGCATCCGGATGTAAATTCTCGTATATTTTTGTAATTGCATCACCAAGACCATTAAAAAACAAAATATCATCAGCGGTAATTTGAATCCCACCTTCAATATTTCTCTCATAGGCTATGTATTCCCTTGTCTCAAGCAATCCTTTTGTTGGAGAATAGGCATATGAATTATTCTCTTGAGCAGTCTTCGATACAATTTCTCGAATCCACCCTGGTACTTCTAACCCCTTCACCACCGGATCCCCAATATTTTCCCAAATGACAGGAAGTCCTGTTTTTTCAAGCCTATTTGCCACCTCAACAATCTCCCGTATTTCATACACAAGCTCATCTGCTCCCGGATGTACAATGTCTTTTCTCATTGCATCAATATAACGCAAGAAAGAAAAAAAGAAAAACCCGAGACAACAATCTCGGGTTTTAACCACATCACCCCATCACTGAAACAATTTCCCCATCATCCTGCGGAGTTCTGCTTCGCATCATTTCAATAGCCCAACACGGGGGCACAAAAATAAACGAAACCAGAAGAACCCAATACGTCGGCGACATTTCTTGCCCTGATATAACCTCTTGCCACAACAGAGCAAAAATAAACACAGCAAAAGCACATACGACGACACAACCAACAGTAATTTTATCAAAACAAGACATCCAGACATCCTTTCTGGTCTTAGAATTGTTTACCGTGCAATTCTACTTTCCATTCTACAAATACATCCCGCAACGTCAATACAACCTTTTTATCAACGGATTAATCCTTGTTAAGGTTTCGTAATAACTCGTATCATCAAGTGTTGCCATGCCTGCCACCGGCACATTTTCACCAATAAGTTCTACCTCATCTCCAACAGAAATCTCTGGAACATCTGTTACATCAAGAATAATAATATCCATAGATACTCTCCCGATAACTCGCACCTTCTTTCCGTTAACATATACCCTTCCAATACCAGAAAGCCTCCGTGAAAACCCGTGCCAATATCCAACAGGACATAGCGCAAGTACAGAATCCTTTTCGAGAGTTTCAGTAAAATCATACCCAACTCTTTCTCCTTGAGGCACTTCCTTCACCTCACTTATCACCGTTTTCCATGAGAGCACTGGTTGTAGTGTAATCTTCTCTTTCAATGCGTACTCAGTCTCCACTGAAGGCCAGAGTCCATACAGACCAATACCGATACGAACCATATCAAAATGTGCTTCTGAATACAGAAGTGTTCCTGATGTTGCTGATGCGTGAAAAAGTGGATGATATTCTTTTTCCTCAAACAGTTGTCGCCATAACATAAATCGATTAATTTGCCTTTTTGTGTCAGCAGGAAATACAGGATTTTTTGCTGCACCGAAATGCGTATACACACCTTCAATAATAAAATCACCTTCCCCGAGTTTCTCAAACAATTTTTCCTGATCTTTCTCAAGAAATCCCTGCCTCGACATCCCCGTATCAAGTTTTATATGTATTTTTGCTCCAGAAATTTTTTCAACTGCCTCAAGTGACTCAAAATTCGATACAGAAAAACTTATGTCATGATCCACAGCTTCCTGCATTCTCTCAGGGAGCGTATACCCAAGGATGAGAATAGGCTGTGTCACCCCTTCTTTTCTCAAGCGTAATCCTTCGGTAATAGAATCGACTGCGAACCAGTCTATTCCCAGAACAGCAAGTTCACGTGCATATTCATAGAATCCGTGTCCATATGCATTTGATTTTACCACTCCACAAAACTTCGTATCAGGAGCAATAAGCCCACGAAACACTTCATAGTTATGCTGTATAGCTTTTTTATCTATCTCAATCCACGTCCGTAAACCTTCATGATTCATATATGCCAATCATACTACAAAATAATCAGTTTGAAATTATACAAAAATTGGGTATGATGTTGTGTATTGCGTAGGTGGCAGAGTGGTCAAATGCAGTGGACTGTAAATCCATCGCCCGACGGGCTACGGGGGTTCGAATCCCTCCCTGCGCACAATCATTGACAATACACTAATTTAGTGTATTGTTTTTATATATTTCAATGTTCTTTTAAGGAGCCCCAATATGACAACCACTCGTGCCGAACATCTTGCATGGTGCAAACAACGCGCACACGCCGAACTCGAAGGTAGCGAAGATTCAAATGCCCTCAGCAACGCGTGGAATTCAATAGCATCTGACCTCACCAAGCACCCCGAAACTACAGACCACGTAGCTATAGAACTTGGTACTATGTTGCGAGCCGCGGGTCAGCTGAAAACAAAAATTGAAATGGCCAACTTTATTGATGGTATCAACTAGTTCAGAGTATTGACTTCCAGCTCCACTGCTCAAAAACGCTTCAAATAACCTCACTGCCTCTTCTCCTCAATCAACTCCTTTCTCATCAAGCTTCCCTTTCTACCCTTCTTCACATCAAAAACAAATTTTCCACCTTTCACATCAACACTAATTGAACCTCCTTTCATAATACCTTTAGAAATCATAAGGTTTGCAACTTGTGTCATAATTTTACTCTGAATAAGGCGCTTCAAAGGACGAGCACCATACTGCGGATCATATCCTTTTTCAGCTAAGTGTTTTAATGCTTTTGCAGATAACTTAAGATTAATCTCTTTTTGCGAAAGTCTTTCTTTTACAAAACCAATCTGAATTTTTACAATTTCCTCAATTGCTTTTTTACTCAAGATGTCGAATATTACAATATCATCGAGACGATTAAGAAACTCTGGTCTAAAGTACTCCTTTAACGATTCAGTTACTTTTGCTTTTGTCTCTTTGTAATCTTCTGCAACCTCCCCTGTACCAAATCCAAGCTTCTGCATCTTGTCTATATACCGCGCACCAATATTTGAGGTCAGGATAACAACCGTGTTTTTAAAGTTCACCTTTCGTCCTTTTGCATCAGTAAGATGCCCGTTATCAAGAACCTGAAGAAGAATATTAAACACTTCAGGATGAGCCTTTTCAACCTCATCAAAAAGCACTACTGAATACGGCCTATGACGAATCTTTTCGGTAAGATTTCCCCCTTCTTCATGTCCAACATATCCAGGAGGAGACCCAATAATCTTTGAGACTGCATGTTTCTCCATGAATTCAGACATATCAACTCGGATAAGAGCTTCCTCATCGTCAAACATGAATTCTGCAAGTGCTTTTGTGAGCTCTGTTTTTCCAACACCTGTTGGACCAAGAAACAAGAACGAACCAATAGGTCTATTCGGATCAGCAATACCAACACGTGAACGTTTTATCGCATCAGCCACATGTTCAATAGCAGTATCTTGTCCAACAACTCGATCTTTAAGCTCTTCTTCAATACGTCCCAATTTTTCAGCCTCGCTTTCAAGCATGCGATTCACCGGAATACCCGTCCACCGAGACACAACATCTGCAATATCCTCTTCAGTAATCTCTTCTTTCAGGATTCGACGAGAACTCTGCAAACGCTTCAGACGACGTGTCTTTGTTTTGAGATCTTTCTCAAGTTTCGGAATCTCACCATATCGAATTTCTGCTGCACGAGAAAGATCTGTTACTGCCTCTGCGCCCTCTGCTTCCAGTCGTAATTGTTCGAGATCTTTTTTAATCTGCTTTATATCACTCACCGTCTCTTTCTCATTTTTCCACTTGAGTTCAATTTCTGCTGTTTTTTCTTTCAAGTCTGCAATCTCACTCTCAATTTCCTTTATTCGTTTATGTTGTTTTGTATTCTTTGCTTTCTTTCCTTCTGTTTCTTTTTTGAGTGCCTCCCGTTCAATTTCAAGCTTCATGACTTTGGCATGAGTCTCTTCAAGTACTGGTGGCATATTTTCAAGCGAAATCTTCAGAAGAGATGCTGATTCGTCAATAAGATCAACTGCTTTGTCTGGCAAAAACCTATCAGTAATATATCGACTCGAAAATTTCACCGCAGCGATAATAGCGTCATCAGTAATACGCACCCCGTGATAGAGCTCATATTTTTCCTTCAAGCCACGAAGAATGGTAATTGCATCTTCAACAGTTGGCTCATGTACATGCACTGGCTGAAAACGCCTTGTAAACGCTGGATCTTTCTCGATATGTTGTTGGTATTCTTTAAGTGTTGTCGCACCAATAACCCGAATTTCTCCCCGAGCAAGCGCGGGTTTAAGCATATTTGAAGCATCCATTGATCCTTCAGCAGAACCTGCACCTATAATGGTATGAATTTCATCAATAAAGAGAATGATCTTTCCTTCAGATCGCTCAATATCTTTCATGAGATTTTTTAATCGCTCTTCAAACTCACCACGAAATTTTGTACCCGCGATAAGTAACCCAAGATCAAGAGACACGAGCTCCTTATCTTTAAGTGACTCGGGAACATTTCCTTGGGCAATTCGTGTGGCAAGCCCTTCGGCAATAGCGGTTTTTCCAACACCAGCTTCACCGATAAGAATAGGATTATTTTTTGTACGTCTCGACAAAATCTGTAATATACGAGAAATCTCATTGTCTCGACCAATAACCGGGTCAAGCTTATTCTCTTGCGCGAGCTTCGTAAGATTGCGTGTGTATTTTGCAACTGCTTTTGGTTTTGCAGGACCTTTGACATCGTGAACGGTACTATTCTTTATCTCATCAATGATTGTTGCAACAGCTTTCTTTTCTACCTTAAACCGACCAAGCACGTCCCGCGCACCACTCGGTACTGTCAGGATAGCCAAGAACAAATGTTCAACGGCTACTTGTCCCTCACCCATATCAGCTGCAATTTTTCCTGATACTTCAATTGTCTGCGCAAGTTCTGGTGTTAAATAAATTTGGTATGACGGAGAAAGTGTTTCTCCACCGGATACATCTAAAGCATCAAACACAGTATCGGTCAATATAATCGGATCAACATTTAAACGCTCCAAAATAGAGGTCACAATTGACTCCTCTTGCTCCAAAAGAGCCGCAAGCAGATGTTGCGGATTTACATGATTTTGCCCACCACTTATTGCAAGTTCGTGGGCTTTTCTAATTGCCTCTTTTGCTTTTGTCGTGAAATTACTGAACGGTGGCATATATAAAATATATTACAATAAAGAATAATTATGTCAATAATCTACAGCGCTTCTCCAACAGCAGCTGTATTAGTACTCTTTTTTTCATTTCCCTGTGAAAGATGTGTACTCTGAACAGGAACAAATACCTGTTTAGATGGAACATACAAGGCAATAATATCACCAGATAAGTTGAGGAGTAGTGACCCATTTGTCATATTATTTGTCTCTATATCGGTAACAATACCAGTAATCATCCCCTCAACAGATGTGGAGAGATCACTAATAATTCCTGTTGAAATAGCATTTCGTTCCTCCCCTCCTATTACCACAACTGTCTGACCTAATTTCGGCGACTGACTCGAAACTGTTGCTGGTGTCAATGTCACTCCTTCCGGAAGTTGCACCAGAAGATAAGCAATACCTGAATTAACATCAATTGTCTCAACTACAGCATTAAATTTTTGTCCTTGAATAGTTACTTCATAAATTGTTTCTCTTTCAATATTGTGACCACTTACAAGAATCTTTCCATTTGTATCTATAGCAGTTCCCATTGTCTTGAAACCAGACGAACCAGTACTTTCAACACGAACAACACTTTTCTCATTTTTCTCTATTGATTCAACAACTTGATCTTCCTGACTAACAACAACCGTTTCTCTCACAGTCACCACCTTTTCTTCAGGTGTAATGTCTTGAGGTACTACTGTTTCTACTGTCCTTTCCACTACTCTATTAACCGTCTGCGTAACTTCAACAGGTGCTTTATCAAGAAGTGACACGGTAATAATACCAGTTGCAATTGATGTCACGAATGACACGAGCAACACCAGAAGTATGAGTTGTTGTTTATTGAGATCTTCCATAGAGCACATTATAACAAACTATACATACTTGTGTATAAAAGCAGTAAGATGTTTCAAAAAGTAATTAATATCACTTTTTTTCGTATATTTTCCAAGTGTCACACGCAAACTTGATAATGCACAATCAGTATGTCCAATAGCTTCCAAAACATAGGATGATGCTGTTTCTTTCTGTGTCCGACAAGCACTCGCATATGAACAAGCAATACCTTTTTCAGCGAGATAAATAACGGCAAATTCAGCATCGATCCTCGGAAAACACACATTCACATTATTAACAATCCGTCTTTCACACGAACCATTGATGGATGCCTCAGGAAAACGTTCTGTGATTTCCTTTATAAGATACTCTTGTAATTTCTTTACACGTAGACGTTCCCTCTCTTTTTCTCTCTCAGCTAGAGTAAAGGCATGCGCACATGAGACAATTGCTGGTACATTCTCTGTACCCGGGCGCAACCCTCTCTCCTGCCCACCACCATACATAAGTGGTGCAAGTAAAACATTTTTCCGCTTTACAAGAACAGCACACCCACGTGGCCCGTACATCTTGATACTATCAAATGTCACCATATCAACACCAAGCGCTTGTATATGTATTTTTTCATAACACACGGCTTGACTTGCATCTGTATGAACAAATAGATTTTTTAGACCGTGTTCTTTTTTGAATGACATCACAGCACGCGCTATAGAAGCAATTGGTTGAATGGTACCGATTTCATTATTCACGTACATAACAGTAACTAACACGGTTTGCATTCGTAACGCTTTTTTCACCTCTTCTGGAGAAACAACACCATCACTATCTGGTTCTATGTACGTAACAGTCGCTTTCCCTTCGCGCTCCAGAGAACGGCACACCTCTAAAATAGATGGATGCTCGATCGTTGTGGTAACAACATGAGGCACTTCTTCTGTACTTGAAAAGACAACACCCTGTAACATAGTATTATTTACCTCTGTTCCCGTTGCAAAAAATAGAACTTCCTCTGGTTGTACTTCTATATGCCTTGCGATGCTCATTCGAGCCTTTTCAATATGCTCACGCGCCCGAACCCCACTTTTATAAATAGCTGATGGATTAGCATATTCTTTCTGCATCTTATTGTATACAGATTGCACCTCCTTTCTTACAGGTGTCGATCCTGCATAATCAAGATATATTTCCTTTTTTTTCAACAACATACCTTCAATAATACACAAATGTACCCCTTTTCAAAAGGGTATTTTTATGAAATAATGTTGAACCTGTATGGTCTTCGATATTCAAACAATCCTCATTATCGCCCTTCTCCTCCTTAACCTCATCATCGGGGCTCTTTTACTACGAACAGAACTACGATTACGAAAATTGTTTCGTGGAAAAGAGAGTCAAAGCCTCGAGGATCTTATCCAAACAATTCATAAAGATACTGAGGATTTACGAACTTTCCAAAAAGAATCAATCACCGGCATGAAGATACTAAACGAGCGTCTTGCCAAAAGCATTCGTGGTGTCGGACTCATTCGATTCAACCCCTTCAAAGGAAAAGGATATGGAGGTGACCAAAGCTTTGCTTCTGCCTTCCTTAATGACGACGGCGATGGTATTGTCCTCTCAAGCATCTATTCACGAGATCGTGTCAGCACATATGCAAAGCCAGTAAAACACTTTGAATCAACGTACGACCTTTCATCTGAAGAAAAGCAGATTATCAGTAATATCCAAAAAGAATTATGAGTACAACAAAACGCCCTCCAATCATAGCTGTCATGGGGCATGTCGATCATGGCAAGTCAACACTTCTCGATTATATTAGAAAAAGTAATGTTGTTGATTCAGAGAGTGGTGGTATTACCCAACATGTTTCAGCCTATGAAGTAGAGCATACTTCTTCCGAAGGATCTAAAGAAAAGATTACTTTTCTTGATACGCCAGGTCACGAGGCATTTTCTGCCATACGAACACGAAGTGCTTCTGTGGCAGATATCGCTATCCTTGTGGTAGCTGCTGACGACGGAGTCAAACCTCAAACACTTGAAGCGCTTGGTTCAATAAAAAAATCTGGAATACCTTTTATTGTTGCTATAAATAAAATCGACAAACCCGGTACTGATATCGAGCACACAAAAGCAAACCTTGCTGAGCACGACATCTTCGTCGAAGGATATGGAGGCGACATTCCTTTTACACCAATCTCTGCTATTGAAGGTACGGGTGTTTCTGATCTTCTGGATACTATTCTTCTTGTTGCAGAAATGGAAGAGCTCACCGGGGATTCTGAACTTCCAGCAGAAGGTTTTGTCATTGAAAGCAAATTAGATGCACAAAAAGGAGTGACCGCAACACTCCTTATCAAAAATGGAACACTCAAGAAAGGACAATTTGTCATCTCTGGTAATAGCTATTGTCCTGTACGTTTTATTGAAAACTTTCAAGGCATACAAATTGAAACAGGATCGCTTTCAGAACCAGTTCTCATCACAGGCTGGTCTTCTCTTCCTTCTGCAGGTGAGTCTTTCCGTATTACCTCGACAAAACAAGAAGCAGAAGAACAAGCAATCAAGGCAGAACAAACAATCCGTCCAGAAACAAAACCAGAGGATAAAGACAAAAAAATCGTTCCTCTCGTACTCAAATCAGATACATTTGGAACACTTGATGCTGTAATTCAAGAAATCCAAAAAATATCCCTTGAGAGAATTGCACCAAAAATCATTGCAGCTGGTATTGGACCTATTACCGAAAAAGATGTTCAGTTGGCAGGGACAAAAGAAAACTCTCTTGTTATCGGATTTAATACCAAAGAAGAAACACGGGCAAAACACCTTGCAGAAAGAGATGCTATACACATCGAAACTTTCTCCATTATCTACAAACTCACTGAGTGGCTCGAGGAAGAACTCACAAGACAAACACCACTCATTGAAACAGATGAAGTTCTTGGTTCAGCAAAAATACTAAAGACATTTAGTAAGACAAAAGACAAGCAAGTGCTCGGGGGTCGCCTTCTCGAAGGAACTCTGAGAAAAGGAGCCCAGGTAAAAATACTACGACGAGACAATGAGATTGGGCGCGGAGATATAAAGGAACTACAACAACAAAAAAGTAATGTGACTGAAGTATCCGGAGATATTGAATTTGGAATGATGATTGAATCAAAAATAGAGATTGTCCAAGGAGACACCATTCAGTCATTTGAACGGGTAAAAAAATAATTCCATGGAACAGAGAAAACTACACTCATCAAGACTCTCAGAAGAGATACGTGAACAAGTATCTGAATTTTTTAATAGAGAATCAAATAAATCATCACTAATAACCGTTACACGAGTTATCCTCTCTGATTCCTTGAAAAATGCATCAATTTTGATTACTGTATACCCTATCGAGAAAGAAAGTGATGTTATGGCTTTTTGTAAGCGACGAGCAACTGATATACGGAGCTACCTGCAAAAACATATTAAAACTCACCACATTCCCTTTCTTGATTTCCAGATTGATGACGGTGAGAAAAACAGACAGAAGATAGACGCACTTTTACAATAACAATACGGCACGGTGGCGAAGTGGTAACGCATCGGTTTGCAAAACCGCTATACGTGGGTTCGATCCCCACCCGTGCCTCCCGTATGCCCGAGTGGTGGAATTGGTATACACGCACGACTTAAAATCGTGTCTCAAAAGAGATGCGGGTTCGATTCCCGCCTCGGGCACAAAAAAGACTGGAAAAAACATCGGTTTTGCAGTAATATACTTTTATTCCGCCCATAGCTCAGCTGGTAGAGCAGTCGCCTCTTAAGCGAATGGTCGCAGGTTCGAGTCCTGCTGGGCGGACAGTGACTCTCAGAGAGTCAGCAAAGCACATAGACAAAAACATATGCGCGGGTGGTGAAATTGGTAGACACGCCAGTCTTAGGAACTGGTGCCTTACGGCATGGAGGTTCAAGTCCTCTCCCGCGCACAACAGAAAAGACACCTCCGAGGGTGTTTTTTCTTATACCCTAAACCTTGACTTATACCCACAATATGGTATATAATACCATCAAACAAGTTCCTTGACAGTGTGATTATATAAACAAAACAAACGTAGAAAAGAGGTTAATCGTGGAAGAAACAATCGTAGGAATAATTTGGTATACACTCGTATCGGTACTGATAGTAATAACTATCGCTGCCCTAGCTTACAAGGTTGTGCTTGTAATTGATAATCTTGCCAGAGAAGGGAAATTTTTTTCCTACTTTCGACAAGGATCAATCATCGCCATCATGGAGGGTGACATCATTGTGAAGTTGCTATTTTATGACCCTAAACACGTTCTGTCAGAAGAGGGCGAAATCATTCCTCTCAGAGCGGGTCAGGTGAGAAAGAAACCATGGATTACATGGGTCGGCTTGTATCCGTACCGCCAAGCACTTCACTTTAAACTAAAAGGTATGGAATCTGCAGACGGAAGAACAGACTCTTCTTCTTTTGAAATAGAGTCAATGTATCTATTCTGGAGACATGCCTACACAATTGAAGCTGTGGGGCTCGAGAGTAAAAACAACATTCAACTGAACATATCTTTCAGAGTTGTTTTTGAACGGAAGAAACCAGAGCGTGCACTTTTTGGTGTAGGTTCACCACAAGGGACATATGACTATGCGTGCGGAAAAGTGAAAGGCTTCACAAAAGATGTCGTAAGAAATCTCGATATTAGTGGAATTTTAGGTTCTGGATCCTCAGATGACATTGACTCTCAATTTATAGAAAATGAAGTTAAAGTTAAATTTAACGACCCAGAAAATGAAATCCTTGACACAACAGGCTGTGTTATACACGACATACAAATTATAAGCATCGAAGAGGCAAACCTAAGTGAACGAGGTAGAGCATCTCTTGTTGCCTTAGAAATTGAACGTAGAGAGGGTGACGCAGCTATTGAGAGAGCTACGAAGATGAAGAGAGCGAAGGAGCTTGAAGGCGAGGGTGAACGTGACAGACTCAATGCAATTCGACAAGCTCTCGAAGATGACCGCGTCTTCCAAGTTCATATGCTGGAGCAAGTAAGTAAGACAAACCTAGTAACACTACCAGGAAATAAAGGTGGTAATAATAACATGTTTCTTAACATCGACACACCCCAGAAAAAAAGGAAAGAAGGTGATGAAAAATGACTTTTGAATTTCTGTGTCTTGCAGCCCCAGCAGTCTTAACTGCTACACTTCTCATCCCTTTGGGGCTCTACAGTCATTGGTTTAAGGGAAAAATTAAAGCAACCCTTATCATCCTGGCAACTATTTGGGTAGCAGGTATCGTCTCAAGCACCCTCATCAGTTATGCAAAAGAATCTAAAAAAGAATACACCCAACAACGAGTAGCACCAGACGGAACCCAGTGGATTCCCTATGGCGAGGAAGTGCGGTTTGATCCACCATCTATAGGGCTTCCGAGAATCGAATATGAAGATGCTGTAGAACTCAGAAATGGATTCACCGGGGAAACCATACAATTTGACCCTCGTGTTGGCGGATCTCCTCAGTTCAAAAAAGGAAAGGACGTACGGGGTTGTGGGCTATTCGTAAAGAATGTCGAGAATAAACATCCTATCCCGGTCAAAATGACAGTTCTCAAAAAAGTACGAAAAGAATAATCACACTGCACAAACAAAAAAAGCGTAGAACTTGCAGTTCTACGCTTTTTCTTTTGTACTCCTAGAAAGAAATAAAACCTGTGTTAGTACTAATTCCAAACGTATTCAGAGCGAGCGAAACAATACCAAAGACAGAAACCATGATGAACATACCGATAAGTCCATACATAATCTTTTTCTTTCCATCACTACGCCCTGTATCCGAATCAGTATCAATCAGAAACTGTACTAAACCCCATAAGAATACAACAGTTGCCACTGCAAAAAGAAGTATAATCGTCGGATTGAGAATGTGCTCATTTATCCGTAATAACAAACTTTGTGCAGCAGATGTCATATACTTACCTTAATACTCGAGGTACAGTTATATCGTCATCGTTATCAATTCCCAGGTTGTCTTGCAAGAATCCAACAAGACCCCACACTGATGCCATCACAAAAAGCGCAACAACTCCCCAAATCATAATGTTTTTTCCTTCTTTCTGTGCATCAGCATCTCCTGCCGCAAGAATGAATCGTGCAAGACCCCAGAAGAAGAAAAGAAGTGCGAGACCAAACACAATTGGTGTTGCATTTGCAACTAACTTTCCTACATTCGCAAGGAACGTATTGAAACTACCAAGATTTTGAGCGAACACAAACATCGGAAGTGCAAAAAGTAATCCGCCAAAAATTATTTTTTTCATTGTAACTATAAAGATTATTAAACTAATAAAACAATGCGTTAGTAAAAATTATAATACAATTTTACACTAAAAGAAACATGCTTGTGTATAACCAGAGAACCTTCTTCACCCTCATCACTGGTTATTCTTAGAGAATTCTATGCGGTTTCTTGTGTAAATTGCACAGCATCAGACTCTAAACCACTTCCTGGACCAATTCCCAGATTGCTCTGCAAGAAGCGCACAAGTCCTGCCCACGAAGCAATCACAAAGAGGGCTACAATACCCCAAATCATGATGTTTTTGCCTTTCTCATGTTCACTTGTGTCTCCTGCATTAAGAATGAACTTCGCAAGACCCCAGAAGAAGAAGAGAAGTGCAAGTCCAAGCGCAACCTCTTTCGACGAATCGACGACAACAGAAAAATTTTTAAGAAAATCTTTCACGTCCCCCAGCCTTTCTTGAGCAAACAGTGTTACCGGCACCATACTCACAAAAAGAATGCTAAAAAATTTATTCATAAAATATGTTATATAACAAGCTAATACCTTCCTATTGTAGCAAATTATTCTGAACGAGAACGATTATCCCCTTTATCGAAAAGATAACAAAAAGAGCAACGATACCCCACACCATGAGATTTTTCCCTTTCTCATGTTCACCAACATCTCCTGCCTTGAGAATAAATTTTGCAACGCCCCAGAAAAAGAAGAGAATCGCTACTGCTATTCCAATATTTAAAAGCATATCAAACACCTGTTGCACATCTCCAATAAGTCCTTGTATCGTATTCATAGGCAAAAATTATTCTGGTAACTGTGGCGGAAAATTAAATGTTCCCGAAAATATATCAGAGAAAAACAATTCGAGTATCGCCCGGAAAGAGAACATGATAAAAAGTATAATAATACCCCAAAGCATTAATTTCTTTCCTTTTGAAACAGATTCCTCACTTCCACCTGCAAGGATAAACTTCGCAAGACCCCAAACAAACACACAAAAAGCAATGGTGATAATGAGAATAATCAATGGATCAATTATCCCTATAACAAGCTCAACAAAATCTGAATATGTTTGTGGTGTATTCATATTATCTAAAAGGTTGGTACCATTGGACCATTCTCATCCAGTAAATCTTCATCCTGAGACGGCATAGGTGTTGGAAACGATTGCGTTGTATTATTAACTGAACCAGTCGATATATTTGTTTCTGAACCACCACAATTCAGCGAAGCAGGTGGATTCTCATACAAAAGACACACCGTCCCTTTTATACTCTCTGCAATAACCCATGATCCAAGTAGTATCACTGCACCAATAACAGCGTACATGAAGGCATTCTTCGCATCAGCGATCTTCGTTGTATTATCTCGTGCCATTACAAAAAGAAAGCCCGACCAGATAATCATTAACACAACCAACACTGAACCAAAAGGAATAATGATGTTTTCAATGAGTGTTTTCACAAAAGTGAAAATATCATCTACACCACGCAAAGGATTCGGAAAAGCCGGACCACTATTCCCCACATCAGTAGAAGCAGCAAACAGCAATACAGGAATAAATAACACCCCCATCATCACAACTATCTTTTTCATATTATTAAGACAAAAAGTTTTCATATGTTCCTTTTTGGAATAACGTACTAGTAATAGTATACACGATGAGCCACGCACCGAGAATAAGAACAAGCCCGATAACAATTTTCACAAAAATATCTTTCGCTTTTGCAATATTCCCCGTTCCTTCAACCCCAGCAGTTAGATACAGATACCCAGCATAAACAATGCCGAGTACGGCAGCTGGAATAGACGCCATTACAATAAAATCAAGAATATTTTTTGCAAGTTGCACTAAATCATTAAATCCACAATTTACCCCTTCACAAGGAACAAGCCCTTGTCCAAGTACCATATATGGCAACGAAAAGAGTGTGATCAAACAGCTTGTTTTTAAAAAATTATTCATACTTTTATTCGAGCGAAATATTTTCAAGTAAATCCTGAAGCCTGGTGCTTGCTGTCTGTACTGAGGAACTCACACTTTCTCTTCCTGATGTCACTGATTCTACCATGTCTTTAAATATAATTTCAGTACGTTCTGGATCAGGGTCAAACCACAACCGAGACCACAGTGCTGATGTATAAAATGTTCGTGCCGATGCATCCTCTAATGGAACACTCTGTTGTAAGTCGAGACGTACAGGAGGTAATCCTGACATATTTGCATATCCTGAGAGAGTCGCATTACTTGTCAGTAAATTTATTGCCCGAAAAGCACTTGAAACTTTCGATGATGCCCGAGGAATCGCAAGAATATTCATCTGCCCATACGTAATTTTCTCTGATGCATTACGAGCCTGCGGTATTGTCGTTACCTGAAAATTAAGATTTGGATTCTTAAGATTTATTGTTTCTGCCTCTGACACAAGTCCGAAGTACACTGCCAAGTCACCTGATACAAAGAAATCTTGAGAGCCCGGCAACGAACGATTCCATGAATAATAGGCATTATTTGGATTAGAAAACTGTGTATAGTAATTTACTATTGCCTCAGCAGGAATAACTGTCTGCCCTGCTTTATTCATAAGGTCACTTGATATTGTAGTACCGCTTACCTTCGTTACCTTTCCGCCAGCCTGCATAATAAGTGCACTGAGCAGTTCTTTTGCGTGTGTAATATTGCTGTACTCTCCTAAAGCAACACCAGACTGAGAAATATTGAATGCATTATCCCGAATACCAAAAACTTGTGCCACATTATACATTTGATCCCAGAAACTTGGAGGATTAGCTATTCCAACATTGTTAAACAACGTTCGATTCCAATACATCACCATCGGATCAATTGAAAAAGGTATACCAAGAATACCATTTTGTGTCAGTAAGATATCTCCCGCTTCGATAAAAGTATCTTCAAATGTGCTTCGTGGATAACTCTCATACGGAATAGTCACCAATTTATCAACGTGCTTCAACAATAATCCGCTTTCCATCAACACAAGATCCGGACCTTCACCACGAGCAAGTGCGTTGACAAACACCGTATCAAAATCCATTTCACTCACCTCCTTGTATGTCACGATAAGTGTGTCGTCATCATAAATACCAGAAGTTTTCTCAAGTACCGCATATTCACTCGGCGTCAGGGTTCCCCATATAGTAATATTTGATACTACCCCGGAAGAACCACTTCGTGATAAAGAAAAAAAGATAACACCAAGAAGAATAAAAAAACCAAAAGCACCCGTCAGTACGAGCTGGAATACAGACATATTTTTCATACGCTTTTTTCAAACATTATTCCATAATGATATTCTCCAGCCTGAATACTACCAACTCGAGTAAACTGATGCTCTGTAAACATTTTTTCGGCATCATTTTCTGATATAAGTTCACCATCACTCGGACCAAGCCCACCAAACGATTCTTTCCAGTCAACAAGGAAAACTCGTCCATCGGACTTCAAGATTCTTCGTATTTCTTGAAACATTCCCTCTCTATCTTCAATCTGAAAAAATACATTAGCAAGAAAAACAGCAGAAACAGCATTGTCTCTTATCTTCACACCTCCTTGCTTTTCAGCGTTTGCCCACACAACCTCAACATTGGTGAGACCCTCTTCATCAGCACGATTCTTTACCCTTTCGAGAAGATCTTTCTGAACATCAACAGCATACACTTTTCCTTCTGACCCAACTGCCCGCGCAAGTGGTGCAATATACTCCCCAGAACCAGTTCCAATATCTGCAATACTCATTCCTGAAACAAGACCAAGTTGATTTACTATTTGTTGTGGATCAGAAAACATATACACATTATATCAGAGCATTTCAAAAGAGATATAACATGTGTGGATATATCTAGAGACACACAACAGAAGCAAGCGCATCTCCTGCTCGTAATTTCATGATACGAACCCCTTGTGTTTGTCGTCCGAGACTTGGTACTTCTTTTGTATCAAGTCTAATAACCTGACTCTTACCAGACATTGCGACAAGCTCTCCTCCTTCAATGAGCACCTGTGCTGCAATAAGATCACCTGTTTTATCTGTTACTTTTGCTGTCTTAATACCACTTCCACCACGATTCTGTACTTTATAATCAGAGAGTGTCGTTGTCTTTCCATATCCTTGAGCAGAAACAACAAGAAGTTCTGCTTCTTTTTCTTTCCCTTTTGGCACAATACCCGCACCAACAACAACATCACCCTTTGAAAGTTTAATTCCTCGAACACCCGTTGCAGATCGCCCCATCTCTCGTACCGTTTTCTCTTCGAATCTAATCGCCTGTCCTTTTTTAGTAACAAGTACTGCAGTATCACCTTTTTCAACAAAAGATGCCGCAACAAGCGTGTCATCATTAGCAAGTTTTATAGCGATAATACCATTTCGTCTTACATCATAGAAACTCTCTCCTGTTACTTTCTTTGTTGTTCCATTTTTTGTCACCATAAGAACAGCAACATCTTTCGCCTTTACCTCCTTTGGAATCGGCAACACCGATGTGACATGCTCATCTCCTTCAAGAGAAATAAAGTTCATGATTGATTTACCACGTGTTGCTCGTTTTCCTTCTGGTACATCATACATTTTTGTTTGATACACCTTTCCTTTATCAGTAAAGAAAAGAAGGTCACTGTGTGTTCTTGCTTTAAGGAACATTGTCACAACATCTTCTTCTTTCGTATTCAAATCAACAACACCAACACCACCTCGCTTTTGTTTTTTAAACTCATCAGGGCTTGTTCGCTTGATATACCCTCCTGCTGTCATAACAAGAGCATTCTCTTCGTCTGGAATAAGGTCCTCAACTGAAATCGACTTTACCCCTGATGAAATAACTTTTGTTCTTCGATCATCAGCATATTTCTCGACAATCTCTTTCATTTCTTTCTTGATGATATTCTTAACCTTTGTCTCACTCTTGAGAATCGCCTTGAGTTCTGCAATAAGCGCCTGAATCTCCTTCAATTCATCTTCAATCTTCTTGCGCTCAAGACCAGCCAGTTTCTGCAATTTCATCTCAAGAATAGCTGTCGCTTGTCTATCAGAAAACTTGAACTTCTTCATCAAGTTTGTGTGAGCTGTTGGCGCATCTTTTGCCGCCTTAATGAGTTTGATTATCTCGTCAATATGATCAAGCGCCTTCTTCAGTCCGAGTAAGATATGTTCTCGGTCTTCTGCTTTGGCAAGTTCATACGCAGTACGACGTCGCACCACTTCTTTTCGGAATCCAACAAAAGCCTCAAGCATTCCTTTGAGATTGATTGTTTGTGGCACGCCATCCATAAGTGCAACCATATTGAAATGGAATGTTTCTTCAAGTTGCGTATGTTTGTATAGTGAATTTAATATTTTTTGTGGATGAGCATTACCTTTGAGCTCAACAACCACACGGATGTCTTTTGCCGACTCATCTCGAATGTCTTTAATTCCTTCTATTCTCTTATCACGAACCAAGTCAGCAACTTTCACAATAAGGTCAGCTTTATTCACTCTGAACGGAATTGAGCTAATAACAATAGAATGTTGTCCTTTTTTCCCTTCCACAATCTCAGCAACACCTCGTGTCACCACTCCACCTCTTCCTGTTGCATATGCCTGACTAATATCTTTCTTATTGAAAATCACTCCTCCAGTTGGAAAATCGGGTCCTTGCACAAATTCAAGAAGATCCTCTGTTGTCGCTTTTGGATTATCAACCAAATGTGTCGCAGCACGTACCACCTCTTCAAGGTTATGTGGCGGAATATTTGTCGCCATTCCAACAGCAATACCAAGTGTTCCATTCACTAAAAGATTAGGGAATCCTGCTGGAAGCACCGTCGGCTCTTTTCGGACACCGTCGTAGTTAGGAACAAAATTAACAGTATCTTTTTCAATATCCTTCAAGAGATCACTTGCAATCTTCGACATCTTTGCCTCGGTATAACGCATAGCGGCAGCTCCGTCTCCATCAATATTTCCAAAGTTTCCCTGTCCATGCACAAGTGGCATACGCGTTTTGAAATCTTGTGCCATCTGTACGAGAGAATCATACACAGCAGCATCACCATGGGGATGATAGTTACCAAGCACCTCTCCTACCACCGTCGCAGACTTTCGAAATTTTGCAGATGATACAAGACCGAGTGTATTCATTGCATAGAGAATACGACGATGTACCGGCTTGAGACCATCACGCACATCAGGAAGAGCCCGTGAGGTAATCACAGACATGGCGTAGTTGATGTACGCTTTCTTCATCTCCTCACTAATACTTTGAGGAATAATTGATTTATGTAGTGGTTTACTATTGTCTTCCTGCTTTTTTTCTGCCATATAGAGCGATATTATAGCATATAACTAACTGTATTTCAGCACCTCTTCTAATCGGGAATAAGTTCTGAAAAGGTGTCAATAACAAGAGAAATTGGGTTTTCTGCTACCGTAGTCACGTCATCTTTTTCAAGAAGAGTAGAAACACCAAACCACACAAAAGCAATAATAACGGTCAGTGTGAGTGCGGTCCAAAAAGCAAACCTCTTTCGAGCAGCATGTGGTTGTTCTTTTAAACGATGAATCGCTTTTTTCATGCGCTATTTCTGAGCCTTAAGCACAACCACCTCTCCTTCTTTTCCAGCAAGATCTTTCTTCTTGAGCGTTAACTTATCAACAGGTTTTGCATCCTGCCCTACTTCTTCAAGGAATTTCTGTAGTGACTCTTTATCATGAACCATCGGCACTGTAATACGAGCCTCAAGTCTCGTGACCATTTTCGCCGCATCTGATGCAGACAAGACCCCTTTTGCCCCTACAGGGACAAAAAGTAAATCTACCTCATCAAGCGCTTCTTTTGCCTTATCAGGTAATTCAAGCGTATGTATTGCCCCAAGAAAACAAATATGCATTCCCTCGAGTTCAACAAAATATACTGTATTAATATGTTTTTCTCCTCCATACTCAGAGGTAGATGCAAATCCTTTAATAAAAACATCCTTTACCTCATACTCACCCGGTCCTGAAATAACGAAACTTTTTTTCTCGCCATGATTATTCTGACTCGCACCATTAAAATCAGGATGGTTCACCGACACGAGTGTCACATCTGATGCAAAACGTGACTCTTTCTCTTTTGACTCTTTTGATATTGGGTCAAAAGAAAGCACCGTATCTCCAAACTGGATTTTAAAAGACTGTAATCCGTAATGTGTAACTATCATAGGAAAGAGTATACCTCATATAAACACCCGAAGTAAATATTTGACAATAATACCAATATACATATTATAGTGAGCAGAAACCTCACGTGCGCTCTCCGCGCGCAACCCCGTACCCTCGTAGCCGATTTAGGGTACGGGGCTTTTTATTGACAAAATATATGCAAAAAACTATAGTACCGTCAGATCCTAATCAGTCCTGGTGGTACCTCCGAAAAGTCAACCATGCCATCAGGACAGCCCTAGGTCGTCTTGAAGACGCGATCTGGGGTCTTTTTTTATTCTCAAATTAATGTATAGTGTCTTTTATCCAGAGTCATCTGGATTTTTTAGTAATCTTAAGAGAGACTAAAACGTATTCTTACGATTTTCGGAAGAACGACAGAAGAATACATCTCTCTATCTAATACGTACAACACAAAATGAGTACAACAGATATACAGACCGAGCAAAACACACAAGCGCTCGAAGTCTTAAATTCAATTGCCACACCTCCTTCTGTCGGAGACATGATCGAAGGTCCCGTTGTTGCAATTGAAAAAAATGCTGTCTATGTTGATATGGCACCATTTGGTACCGGTATCATCTACGGACGTGAATTTATCAATTCTCGTGATGTTATCAAACGAGTTAATATTGGTGACGATGTTACCGCAACAGTTGTCGACATTGACGGTCTCAAGGGATACGTCGAACTCTCACTCAAAGAAGCGCGACAAGCGCTCGTGTGGAGTGAAGCTGAAACAGCTATCGCAAATAAAGTCATTCTCGAGCTTCCTGTTATTGAGGCAAACAAAGGAGGACTCATCCTTAGCTGGCAAGGAATTCACGGATTCCTTCCTGCTTCTCAACTAAAGAGCGAGCACTATCCACGTGTTCCAGACGGAGATAAGGATAAGATTTTTGAAGAACTCAAAAAGCTCATCGGAGAAAAACTTTCAGTCATGATCATCACCGCTGATCCAAAAGAAGGAAAACTTATTTTCTCAGAGAGAAGTCCTGAGGAGAAAGACAAAGGAGAAATTGTTGAGAAATATTCTCTTGGTGATGAAGTAACAGGAGAAGTTACTGGAGTTGTTGACTTTGGAATCTTTGTAAAGATTGAGGAAGGACTCGAAGGACTCGTACACATCTCAGAAATTGACTGGTCACTCGTCGAAGATCCAAAAGCTCTCTACAAAGTGGGAGACAAAGTGCCTGTTAAAATCATTGAAATTAAAGATGGTAAAGTATCACTTTCCATCAAAGCCCTCAAACAAAATCCTTGGGTTGAAGCAGAGAAGAAATATCAGAAAGGACAGAAAGTTGAAGGAGTTATCATCAAATACAACAAGCATGGTGCCCTTGCCTCAGTTGAGGAAGGAATTGCAGGTCTAGTACACATCTCAGAGTTTGAGAATGAAGATAAGCTTCGGGAGACTCTTGAGCTTGGAAAAGTATACAGCTTCATCGTTACCCTCTTTGACACGAAAGAACAACGAATGGCACTTTCTTTCAAAGAAGCAAATAAATAACAATTCATTATTATTTGAAGTCACAGAACCACATGATTTTTCATGTGGTTCTTGCTTATATACCAGAAACAGATACTATATTATCCAGAAAATAATCTTCACAGAACAAGGAACCAACCATGAAAAGGCAAACGCAAACATCATCTGCCATCAAAAGATAATGAGGGCGCTTAAACTATTAGGCCTTCCCCCTGAAGTGAAAGGTTTAAAAGATCTTTTGAAACTGTTTGAAAAAATGCTCCAATAACTCAAGAATCTGTGTAGTAGACACACATCACTGCTTCTCTATACAAAGAGAAATTGATATTGAAAATCGGCTGAATGAACCTTCCTTAACACGGAAGCGATAACAAGTAATTCTTAGACTGGACCAGGACTCCAACCGAAATATCAATTAATAGTGATGAGTGAATTGAACAAAAGGAGGTGAGAACCTGTCAAGCACCAACCTGAAATGCGTACCGTGCGTCACCTAAGGCTCGTCGACAAATTGTCGACGAGTTTTTTAATTAAACTTATTCATCGCACTTACCACTCCTTCTGTTGCAATAGTCTCTATAATATCCAACGCAACCTTCTTCACCTTTTCAATTATCTCCTCCTCTTTTTTTGTAAAATTCCCAATCACAAAATCAATCACCTTCCCTTCACCCTTGGGCTTCCTTAACTTCCCCGATGGTGTTGTCGGACAAATACCAATCCTAATTCTGGTAAAATCTTTTGTACCAAGTGTTGTAATAATAGACGCAAGTCCTTTATGACCCCCATCTCCTCTTCCTGAAGTAATTTTCACTTTCCCTAAAGGTAAATCAATATCATCGTAAACAACAACAAGGTCTTGGGCTTTCTTTTTACTCGTGACAAATTTTTTTACACTTACCCCTGACTTATTCATAAAAGTTTCAGGAAGGATAAGTGACACCTCCTGCTTTCCTATTTTCCCAAAAGAAAGAAGACAGTTCTTTTTCTTTTCTTCCTCCCAATCAGAAAAACCCAACTTCGATTGCACATACTCAAGAACTATTCTTCCGACAGAATGTCGTGAATTTTCGTATTCTTCTCCAGGATTTCCAAGGCCAACAATAAACATAGAAACATTGTACCAAAAAACCGTTATTTGTACTTTTGTCTCCAGTATTCTATAATTGCGCCACTATGAAGAAAATTCTCTCAGAAATACTGCAGTTCATTCTTATCGCAGTATTTATCGTCCTCCCTATTCGTCTCTTTATTGCTCAGCCATTCGTTGTGAGTGGCCAATCAATGTACCCCACATTCCACGATGGTGATTATCTTATCGTTGATCAGATAACATACTATCTTGAAGATCCTGAGAGAGGATCAGTCGCTATTTTTAAATATCCGTATGACACCAGTAAATACTTTATTAAACGTATTATCGGACTACCAGGAGAGACGGTTGTCATTACGAATGGTGTTGTCACTATTTTAAACGAAGAGCATCCAGACGGATTTACACTCGATAACTCTTTCGTCACCGAACCCCAAGTAGACAATCTCTCAACTACCCTTGAAGAAGATGAGTACTTTGTCATGGGAGACAATAGAGCAAACAGCTCAGACTCCCGTGTCTGGGGAGCCCTCAAAAAGGAATATATTGTTGGACGCCCCTTTGTACGCCTCCTGCCCGTACCTGATGCAGATATGTTTCCAGGATATTACTCACTAACTGAATAACCATGCCTTCAAAGAAAAAAACAACATTCGAAGAACTCCCTATTGCAACATCATATGAGAAAATTGCTGATGTCTCTCGCTACTTTGGATTTATCCCTATCGAAACTCCTGTATACGACACACGTGTTCTCAATAAAATGAAATCACTCAAAGATGACACGCACGGTGCATCTCACAAGAAAAAAACAGAAGAAGTCCTCTATAAGAGTCACCTTGTCGAAAAAGCAACATATATTCAAAAGTACCTTGATGGATGGAAAAAGAGCGGACAGATACTCTCTCTTTATACAGAACTCCCTTTCAAGAAAAGTGGCACAAAAAAAGCACCTAAAACTGCCCACTTTAGCCTCGACATCATCGGAAGCGAACAGAGTATCGCTGATGCTATTCTCATGCAAACAGTCCAGTCAACACTTGAAGAAGAAGGCTTCAAGGGGATTTCTTTTGAGATAAATTGTATTGGAGAAAAAGATGCTACCTTACGATTTGAACGAGAGCTCACTGGCTATTTTAGAAAACATATCAGTAAATTAACTCCTGACCAACAAAAACTATTCAAACAAAGCGTCTTTCAACTTATCCAGAATGCTAAATCAACTGAAGAGTTTGATGAACTCATGAAAGAAGCCCCTCAAGCAATGAACTTTCTTTCTGAAAATGGACGTCATCATTTTAAGGAAGTACTTGAGCACCTTGAAAATCTAAACATTAACTACGAAATAAACGGTTTTCTCATTGAAAACAAAAACTATTCAACACACACTATTTTTGCTGCTCGAGACAAAAAAGGAACACTCCTTGCTCTCGGTGGACGATATAATAATCTTGCTCGAAAAATCGGCACACGAAAGGATATACCCGCCGTTGGCGCAACACTTTGCTACAAATACACTAAGGTACGCAAAGAGGTAAAGCGGAACAAATTCCCTAAGCCACAATTTTACTTCATGCAATTAGGGATTGAAGCAAAAGTGAAAAGTCTTATGGTCGTCGAGCAACTACGAAAGAAAAAAATCTCTGTTGCCCACACATTCATGCGAGACAAAGCATCGAGCCAGCTCGGTAATGCAGACAATCTCAAACTTCCTTATGTCCTCATAATGGGAAAGAAAGAAGCACATGAAAATACTATTGCTGTTCGTGAAAACGCAACCCGTTCCCAGAAAGTAATACCTATGAGCGACCTGTCAACACACCTCAAAACACTCCAGAAAAAACTTGCAAAAAAGAAATAATATTGTATTCTATAAATAAACACGTACAACCAACCCCTGCCCCGTCCTGCGCCAACCTACCTACACCACCCAGCAAGCGCAGGCGGGGTTTTTTATTGCTTGCATTCTCAAAGAAAAATGCTACAGTATGAGCCTATATGGCAATAGTAAATGCAGAAGTAAAACGAAATACAAACGAAAACCCACTCGGTGTTATCCGACGCTTCACCAAGCGTGTCCAAGGGACAGGTATCCTGAGAAAAGTTCGATCAATACGCTATTCTTCTCGTCCCCTTTCAAGCTATGTCAAAAAGAAAGGAAAATTAAAGAGAATTCAAAAGAGAGAAGATATTGAGCGACTGACAAAACTTGGTAAATTTAAACCAAGAAGTCGACGACGCTAAATGCACGATTCTACTTTTAATATTACAAATAAAACAAAAGGCAAGCTTCCCCGCTTGCCTTTTGCTGAGATAAAGGAAGCTATTCTTGGAAAGACATATGATTTAAGTCTTGTTTTCATCGGAGAAAGACGTTCGCGAAACCTCAACGAAACATACAAGAACAAACAAACATCAGCTACCGTTCTCTCTTTTCCTCTTGAAAAAAAGTCTGGTGAAATTTTTATTACCCCCAAACGAGCAGAGAGACAAGCTCATAAATTTAACAAAACAAAAAGAGAATTTGTCGGTTTTCTCTTTATCCACGGATTATTGCATTTGAAAGGCTACGCACACGGTAGTAAAATGGAAGAGGCAGAAAAGAAGTATTGTCGCATGTTCAATCTCTAATCCCTGTCGTATTCTTTTTCGTTATTTTATTATGTCCCGAAACATTACAGTCGGTATAGATATTGGTACGTACCAAATCAAAGTAGTTGTTGCTGAGCAAAGCACATCACGTGGTTTGCCACGCATCATCGGCACAGGATATGCTGAATCAAAAGGAATGCGTCATGGATATATTATTAACTCAACAGACATTACTCGTTCTCTCCTTGTTGCAAAACGTCAAGCTGAAAAAATATCTGGACACAGTATAAAAAAAGCATATCTCTCTGTAGGAGGTGTCGGACTCGGAAGTATTATCTCCACAGGAAAAACAATTGTATCTCGAGCAGATGCACAAGTGACTGATCTTGATATTGAAAAATCTATTCAAGATGCTGAGGAACATATTCCAGAAGCACACATCATTAATCGAAAAATAATACACACCATTCCAATCAAACATCGTATTGATGGAAAAGTAATCCTTGGACGACCTACTGACATGAAGGGAACCCAACTTGAATCAGAAGTTCTCTTTGTTACTTCACTTGAAAACCACCTCAATGATCTTATCGAATCTGTCGAAGATGCTGATGTTGAAGTCATTGATGTGATGGCATCTCCTGTTGCGGCAAGTTTTGTTACCCTCACCAAGACACAAAAAGTTGCAGGGTGTGTTCTGGCAAATATTGGTGCAGAAACTGTCTCAATCGTCGTTTTTGAAAACAGCGTCCCTATCTCCCTTGAAATTTTCCCAGTCGGATCAACAGATATTACCAATGACATCGCCCTCGGTCTCAAAATTCCCCTCGAAGAAGCAGAACAAGTAAAAAGAGGTAGCATGATTGGCGCTGTTTATTCCCAAAAGAAACTTGAAACAATCATTGAAAGCCGTCTTGCTGATATCATGGAACTCATTGACGCCCACCTCAAAAAAATCGGACGAAGCGGACTTCTTCCTGCAGGTATCATCATCACCGGAGGTGGTTCAGGAATTAACAACCTTAGTGACGTAGCAAAAAGCTCTCTCAAACTTCCATCAAAAGTTGCGACCCTTGCATCTGAAAATAACAGTATGATAAAAGATTCAAGTTGGGCAGTTGCCTATGGGCTCTGTATACTCGGATTCTCTGCAGATGAACAAAACACCGCAAGCATCGGAAAAATGATACGAGGAGTATTTCGTTCAGTTGGAAATATCATAAAACAATTTCTACCATAAAAAACCACTACTTCGGTAGTGGTTTTAAATTGAAATACAACACAAATACCTTGTAAAAACAAGGTATTTCTATTTTTCCCCATTCTGTTATGATGTAGTCAATCAATAGATTAATGGGGAAAAACACGATATGCCACAAGTAAAATCAGACGTAGAAACATTTGCACGCATTAAAGTCCTTGGAACCGGAGGTTCTGGAGGTAATGCGCTCGAGCACATGATTGCCTCAAAGGTAAATGGTGTTGAGTTTATTGCAATAAACACAGACTCACAAGACTTACACAAGTCATCAGCAAAGAAGAAGATCCATATTGGAAAAAATGTCACCAAAGGTCTTGGTGCTGGAATGAATCCGGAAGTAGGACGACGAGCAGCCGAAGAAACACTCGAAGAAATTCAAGAATCAGTAAAAGGAGCTGATATGGTTTTCGTTGCTGGAGGATGCGGAGGAGGAACGTTTTCAGGAGCCGCTCCAAAAATTGCCCAAACAGCAAAAGAATCAGGTGCCCTTACCGTTGCTGTCGCAACAAAACCTTTCTTCTTTGAAGGAAAAATGCGAATGCAAATTGCAGAAAAAGCAATTGATGATTTGCGTAAAGCAGTTGATGCCTACATCATCATTCCTAACGATCGTCTTCTCGGTATCATCGACAAAGAAACAACAGCAAAAAATGCTTTTGCAAAATGTGACGAAGTACTCAAACAAGCAGTAGAGGGTATCTCTGACCTCATCACAACTCCCGGAATGATTAACGTAGACTTTGCTGACATCAGATCAATTCTCATGAATGCCGGAGCTGCTTTGATGGGTATTGGTACTGCTAACGGAGAGAAACGGGCAGAAGAAGCTGCAAAAATGGCTATCAACTCTCCTCTCCTTGATATTTCAATTGCAGGAGCTCAAGGAGTGCTCTTCTCTATCGCTGGAGGAGATGACCTTACCATGTTTGAAATTCAAGAAGCAGCTAAGGTCATTACTGAATCAGTTGACGCAGATGCAAAAATTATCTTTGGAACCGTTAAAGATGAGAAACTCAAGAAAGGAGAAGTAAAGGTGACCGTTATTGCCTCAGGATTTCCAGAAGGAGCAGTGAAGAAATCACTCTTCGGAGGAAACACTGAAACAGTACAACCTGAATCAAAACCAGAAAAGAAAGGTATCTTCAATTCAATCACTCACACTGAGGACAAGAAAAAAGAAGAAGAGGCAAAAAAAGAACCTGAGAAAAAAGAAGATAAGAAGAAAGACAAGGAAGAAGATGTAAAAACACTTCCCGATGACGATGATGATGACTGGGGCGCAGTACCATCATTTCTCAGACGATCAAAACTAAAATAACACCACACACCCAAGCTCGTAGAGCTTGGGTTTTTTGATATAATCTAGAAACTACGAAATAACAAAGATAACACTATGTACGATTTGGTCATCATTGGCGGAGGACCCGCAGGAGTAGCAGCCGGAGTCTATGCAGCCAGAAAACAGATAAAAAGCTTACTCATTACCGAAACATTTGGTGGTCAAAGTGTCGTGTCTCCAGATATACAAAACTGGATTGGTACCCCATCTATTAGCGGAGACAAGCTCGCAAAAGACCTTGAGGAACATATACGAACCTACGCCAAAGATATTGTTGATATACATACAGGTGTCCGCGTACAACGTGTAGAAAAAATAGAAAATGGTTTTTCTGTCGAAACAAGTGATGGAAATAAAGTGGAATCAAAAACAGTGCTTGTTGCAACAGGGAGTGTACGACGAAAACTCACTGTTCCTGGAGCCGAGGAGTTTGATAACAAAGGACTCACCTACTGTGCTACGTGTGACGGACCTCTTTTCTCAGGACAAGATATTGTTGTCATTGGAGGGGGAAATGCTGCGTTTGAAAGTGCCGCTCAACTTCTTGCATATGCAAAAAGTGTCACTCTTCTCAATAGAAGTAATACATTCCGTGCTGATGAAATCACAGTCGAGAAAGTCCTCGAACACCCCAACATGAAAGCAATCAAAAATGCAGTGATAAAAGAAGTGAAAGGAGATGCTTTTGTTACCGGCCTTGTGTATACAGACACCACAACAGACACTGATATAGAACTTGCTGTAAGCGGTATCTTTGTCGAAATAGGCCTCATCCCAAACACAGATTTTGTTGAGGGAGTTGCAGAAAGAAATGATCATAATCAAATTGTCACTGACCCGAAAAACCAACGAAGTACAGTAAAAGGCATCTGGGCAGCAGGAGACTGTACTGATGGACTCTACCACCAGAATAATATCGCCGCAGGAGACGCTGTAAAGGCCCTAGAAGACATTTACATGTATTTACACACTGGACAATAGGAATACTAAAAACACCTCTTACAGAGGTGTTTTTTCTTGCTCTACCAACAAGGTATCATACCCTTGATACACTCGGTCATCTCCGCTAACTCCAAATGTCACAAGAAAGTTCATCAATTCTTTTTGCACAGCATCTGAATCAGAATTATCCGTTATAACTTCAATTTCTACAAAATCACCGAGTTTCTCTACCTGATCAACACATATTTCATAGTCACCTTTTTTGGCAACTCTCCTCTTTTTCTTCACTATTGTTACCTGCACATATCCCATGAGGAAAATAGCTTCTTTCATTTCTTCTGGCTTCTCTATAACAGTTTCTTTCTCAACACAATCTAATTCATTAGATTGTGTTTGTTTGAGGGTAAAAAATGACTCACGCGGTGTCTCTCTCACCCGAAGAACAACATCTCCATGCTTAAAATCCTTATAATTCGATACAATTTCAGGTTTTGCAAAAATAGTATCAACCTGCTCAACAACATCACCAAAAGAAAAACCTTCTTTTTCCAGATGAACAATAAGGTCGTCTGCATTGTCTATTTTCACCTTCACTTCTACCTCTTTTTTCATATAACCTATTATACTGCGGAAACGGGAGGATTCGAACCCCCGATACCCTTTCGGGTATGCCGCTTTTCGAAAGCGGTGCATTCGACCACTCTGCCACGTTTCCTCACCAAGCAATATACCAAAATACACCCCATCTTTCACCTCTATCCCCTTTTGCCTTTTTACCAAAAAATGTTAGTATTTCTGCATTCTCATATAAAAGAGAAACCTATGGCCCTATCGTCTAACGGTTAGGACGCGGCCTTTTCAAGGCTGAAATCGGGGTTCGATTCCCCGTAGGGTCACATTGACAAAAAGCAATACTTTTTCTATTATATTTTTGGACTGCTTTGACACCACTAACCCTCAAACAGGAGATCAACATGTGTTTCACGAATAAGCAATCGGAACGAGACATGCACAACATGGTCCTCGATTCGATCAGCAGCGCGCTTAAGGAGAAAAAGCCAATCGATACGTCGAATTGGCCTCGGCCGCTGACGGAGGAGCAGGCACAGCAAATCCTCACACAGAGCCTTGGGGGGTTCGAGGAAGAAACCTAATTCCACCCAACAACTCGAGAGAAATCACTCTCAGTTTGTGGGTGGTTTTTCTTTTTTACGAAAACCTCTCCTGAAATACGTTGAGAAATATAATCACTCGATTCCAATTTCGCATAACGTGGGTCACAACGTTTTTCGGGCTTTTGTTGAGCCACCTCTGGAGACAACCCAAGAAGATATTTTTAGGTTTGAGAACCGTTTCTTGCCCAAGCACTTTTATGAGAGTATGCTTGTAAATAGAAATATCGTTCACATCAAACAAAAGTGAGGTGACTTATGTTAACAAAGATTTTTTGGGGTATTTCAGAACAGGCCGAACGAGAAGTACTGTACCAATTAAAAGAAGTACTTACGCCAGAAGAGTACAAAGACTTGATTGCAAAAATTGAAAGTTCTCGGAATCGAAGAATCAAAGTGGAACTTACCTATGGAGGCGCTGGTCTTGTTGAAAGGATAAGGACCAGCATATTCATGTCCGAAGACCGATACTCTCAGTTTTGCGGATACCTGAATAGGTGTGGTAGTGTACTTGTGTCTACTGAAGATGTTATGAAAGTATGGGTACTTTTTGTAGAAGGAGTCAAAAAAGAACAAGAAATGCGAGAAAAACAAAAAGCATTTTAAGTAGAGTACTTCCAGGAAACATCCTGCACCCCGTCTATCAAGGTGGGGTTCTTTTTATACAAACTTCTGCTGAAAAGGACTTTAACCACCATACTAATTGACATTATAGTAGTAGGATTTCTGATATAGCTACACCCCCTTCACCACTTCTACCACCTTACCCATAACATGATACTCATCATCTTCATGGATAATAATAGGAGGAAAATGTTGTGTTGATTCGGACATCAATAGAATCCGATTATTCTCCTTGTCCCATTTAAACTTTTTGATATTTGCCACATCATCAAATACAGACACTACCACATCACCATCTTCTGGAGTTCGATCACTACTATCAACGATAAGATAATCACCATCATCAATATTCTTTCCTTTTATACAAGCTTTATTCATAGATGGACCATCTGCCACTAACGCAAAAACATTCTCTTTCTTTGGAAGAAATTTTCGTGAAATCTTTAGATACCCCTGATAGTTATTCTCAGCATAGAATGTCGCTGGCCCACAGTTCGCTGTCCCAAGAATAGGAATAGACATAATAGATGTTGTACCAATCTTCCCACTCATAACCGGCTCAATACTATTGTTTTTCTTATCAATACGAATAAACCCCTTCTTTTCAAGTTGAGAAAGATGATGTTTTACCTTCTGAGGATACTTCTCCTCACCCACAAGTGCTCCAATCTCCCGTAACGTCATGGAACCTAAATCTTGTGTTTTTACCAATTGTAGAAGTTTTTCTTGTGTTTTATGCATATCTATATAGTACTACGTATGTCAATTTTTAGACACAACTTATCCACAGTTCTTTATTTGTTGACAAAGTTGACAGAGGGTATACACTAAACCTATCCAATAAGGATTACTCATTAACTCACACATATATGAAGAATATAATTAACGATTATACCCCGCGAAGAAAACGACTCCATCGAAAATCAAAACGTCTCAGTCATTCAATCAAAACGCTCTTCACCACTCCCCTTTTCATTACTAACTAATACAACACTCCATGTCAAAATTCATAATAAAAATCGCTCTCAAAAGAGAACTCGAGAAATTAAACAAAATTATAGATCGAAAGATATTAAGCGGCCAGAGTTATAAAAAAGAATCCCTTCTTCACAAAGCCCTCAGAAAACAAATCCAAGCCTTTAACTAACCACCACAAAATCCTGCTCATGCAGGATTTTGAATAATTGACAAAATATAGAAGTTATGTAATATAGACATCAGATCCACCTTATCTTTTGAAAATGTTCAAGGGGTTAAGTTCTTGAACGAACCCTTTCTATAGTATTTGCACTCAACCTAACGATCTCTGTTTAAAAGCACAGACGGACGAGGACCTGTAAATACTCCCCAGGATGCCCTAAGAACAACAACACCATACCTAAGGCTCGGATCATCCTGATAAATACACTCGTATTTATCAGGATTTTTTAATGCTACAATACCGACATGAACATACTGTATCTACTCATCGCTTTCATTCTTGGTTTTTTCATTGGAAAATCTACATCAAAAAACACCTCTCTCATTGATACCCCTGAAGAAATACGGGCACGACACGAAGAGTCTCGTATCGCCCTTTCACAACGAACAGAAGAGAGAAAACAAAAAATACTCGAATTCATGAGGCAAACAGAAACCCACAATGAAGAACTACGTGTATGTTACCCCGAAAAAGACCTGAAAAAGATAACTCGCAGAGATATCGAAACACTTCTTGATGTCTCATCAAAAACAGCTCATACTTATCTTGACCTTCTTGAAGATGAGAACAAAATCCTCCAAGAAGGATCAGGACGAAATACCTACTATACCCTTATTTAGATTCGTTAAACTTCTCAAATGCTCGAAGTACTTCAAGCGGAAGGGCAAATATCACGGTATTTGATTGATCTGAAGAAAGATCATTAAGTGATTGAAGCGTACGCAGATGAAGTGCTCCAGTTGTCTCACCGAGAATCTTAGCAGCTTTACTCATATTTTCGGCAGAAGCAACTTCACCTTCCGCCTTGATGATAACGGCACGCTTTTCACGTTCAGCTTCCGCCTGCTTTGCAATTGTCCGTTCCATATCACTTGGAAGTGCCACATCCTTGAGTGACACACTATTTACCTCAATTCCCCATGGATCAGATATTTCATCAACAATTTGTCTAATCCGCTCAGAAATCTTATCCCGTGCCGCCAACAATTCATCAAGTTCAACCTCACCAACAACATCACGCATCGTTGTCTGTGCCAGTTGTGACATTGCATGGAAAAAATCTTCAACTTCGAGTACTGCCTTATTCGCATCCTTGATTCGGTAGTAAATCACGGCATTCACATTTACCGAAATGTTATCTTTCGTAATCGCTTTTTGATCAGGAACGTCTACTGCTTTTACGCGCAAATCAACCCGAATCATTCTCTGGATATTAAACGGCCAAAATATCCACGTTAGTCCTGGATTACGTATACCTGCATACTTTCCAAGTGTAAGCATCACACCTCGTTCATATTGATTCACGATTCGTAATCCTGTCAGGATAAAGAAAAGGATGATGATAAATACTGTCCAAAGAATAATGTCCATAAGCGATAGTGAGATTAAATCAAATAATTGAGAAAGAAAACCCGACTGAGAAAGCGTAATGAATGCAAATACGAGAGCGAAGATAATGCCCGAAATGGCATTTTGCTCTGGTGTTGACTCTCGCCCCTTCAGCAGTCTTTTCTTCTTCATATATCAATTATACCACTAATTCCCATCACCCTTATTTTCTGATACAGTATTTTCCATGGGCGATTAGCTCAGTTGGCTAGAGCGTCTCATTGACGTTGAGAAGGCCACAGGTTCAAGTCCTGTATCGCCCACATGAATATACTTGCAATTGAAACAAGTTGTGACGAAACAGCTATATCAATACTCAAAACAGAGGGATCTCTCGATAACCCTTCTTTTTCTGTGTTATCACACGTTGTTCACTCACAAATAGACGTCCATAAGGAATATGGTGGCGTTTTCCCAGCTCTTGCTAAAAGAGAGCACGGAAAGAACCTTGTCCCCGTCCTCATCGAAGCCTTACAAAAAGCACATCTCTATGCAACAACACAGGAGTATTCAGCGGAAGATATCGGAACACTTCTTGATAGAAACCCAGAACTCAAAGAATCATTCCTCAAAGCAGGTATCACTATACAAAAACCAGCCATAGACTATATAGCGGTAACATCTGGTCCAGGTCTTGAACCAGCCCTCTGGAGCGGTATTTCTTTTGCCAAAACACTCCACACACTTTGGAATATTCCCCTCTACCCCATTAACCACATGGAAGGTCATATCTCGTCAGTACTCTTACAGAATCCAGATGTACAGTTTCCCATCCTTGCCCTTCTTGTCTCAGGTGGACACACAGAACTCGTACACGCAAAAGAATGGGGCTCTTACTCCACCATCGGACAAACACTTGATGATGCTGTCGGAGAAGCTTTTGATAAGGTAGCACGACTCCTCAACCTCCCGTATCCAGGTGGACCTGAAATATCAAAATTGGCCACAGCACACCGAGAAAAACATACAGAGAGCACCCACTTCGACCTTCCTCGACCCATGATGCATTCAAAAGATTTACGCTTTTCTTTTTCCGGACTCAAAACAGCAGTACGGTACGCTCTTGAAAAAGAGAAAGAAATCACCCCTGATATACAAGAGAGGATGGCTAGAGAATTTGAGGATTGTGTTGTCGATGTTCTCGTATATAAAAGCAAACAAGCTATCGAGAAATACAACCCAGCCACATTCATCCTTGCTGGTGGCGTATCTGCAAACACTTATCTGCGAGACAATCTATCAAAACTCCTTGAGGAATATCAAGGTACAACCTATCTTGTCCCTGAACACCATCTCTCGACGGATAACGCTACCATGATTGCTCTGGCAGCCTTTATCGCCATACACACAGACAAAAAACCAATGATTGATTTTTCAGCAAATGGAAACTTACTCCTTTCCGATATAGACGCGTAATACAATAGCAAGGACAATGCCAACGACAATAAGTGGCATGACGATGTTGTACATATCAAATAAAGAAACAATGATAGTGGCAATAACAATACCTCCGATAAAATAAGTGAGCTTTTGAATCCTTCTTTCTTTTTGATCCTCAGCGCTATTTTGCATCTCTACCACAATACTTCCAATAACATAAATTACTGCCAAAATACCAACGATAAATAGAAGCATTTTCCCCACGTCATTCATTCCCAAGTCATGAGTATCAGACCCCTCTTGAGTGATGACAGGAACCGCAACCCCTTCCTCATCTTTTTCCTCTGTAAGAGAAACTTCTTTAGATACATCAACAACGGTCGTTGTTCCCTTCACTTCTCCTCTCATCTCTGCAAGCTGAAAAGGGGCAAGCTCAAATCCTCGGCCACAGTATACTTCGTTAATAACTCTTCGAGTTGTAAAATACACATACCCTGTTGCATCTTCTTCTGAAAGACCCCATGGCGCAAGTATGTCATCAGCATAATCTCTCTGAAACGATTTAACCGCCTCTCGTGTCTCTACATCAAACACACCAGTAACAGCAACATCTTTCTCAGCCACACCCTTAAGAAATCCTTGAAGCAATCTTACTTTTGCAGGATTGTTATCCAGACCTTCCCCGAGATAATCGGTGACAACCGGATGACAAACTGCATTATTTGGTTCAAGCATTTTTGCTTCAGCAAATCCACTTGTAAAGCTGAACAGGAGTATCAGCGCACTCAGTGAAAAAAGAATATACTTCATAAGAATCTGTGGATAACTTTGTAACATACTATATACGTTATTCACACAGCAATGAAAGTCAACGAAAAGAAAGGATTTCACAAAATTGTCCTTTATGTCTTTTATAAAAAACATATAATGGCTTAACAAAAAGCTTTTTATTGTCTTTTATAAAAGACAGGAATAGGTGATATACTGTACGCATCATGCTAGGAAACCACTCACTCCTTATCCCTCTTTCTCTTGGTATCATCCCTGCACTCATCTGGCTCTTTTTTTGGCTCCGCGAAGACAAGAAACGTCCTGAACCACGCGGACTCATTATGGCAACTTTTATCGTTGGTATGTGTATTGTCCCTGTTGTTATCCCATTTCAAAAGATTGGTTTTGACTATTTTGGACAAACAGCAATCGCCTTTCTGATTGTCTCTGTATCAGAAGAAATATGTAAATTCCTTGCTGCCTATATTACTGCCTTACGGAGCAAAGATAATGATGAACCACTCGATCCGACTATCTACATGATTACTGCAGCGCTTGGATTCTCGGCAGTTGAAAACACCCTTTTTCTTTTCAAAGAAATAACAACAACTAATGCTTTCTTTTCTTCTCTCCTAATCACCGGTAATCTGAGGTTTATTGGTGCCACTCTCCTCCATATTATTTCTTCAGCAACAATTGGTATATTCATGTCTCTGAGCTTTTATAAATCACAGAGAATAAAAAATGTATCTCTCTTCATTGGAATTATACTTTCCATCACATTGCACACTGTTTTCAATTTACTTATAATAAACAGTGTTACAACAAATATTTTTGTTACCTTTTCATTCGTCTGGATTGGCGTCATCATCCTTCTACTCTTCTTTGAAAAAGTCAAAACTATTCGACCTTTTAGAAAAATAAAAAAGTAGCACATTATGTCAAAACGAAAACCATCTTTGTTCGAACGTCTCACTGGAGCAATCACCATTGATGAACTTGAGGAAGACCTTGAACAAGAAGGCTCATCAGATAACGAAGCACGACACATTACCCCTCGTCACGACGAAGACTCTGATGTCTCACAAGAGAATCTCGATAATGAAGAAGGGCAGCTTGGCGTTGATATGTACGAGACTGATAAGGAAATTATCATCAAATCAATTGTTGCTGGCGTCCGACCTGACGATCTTGATATCTCAATCACCCGTGAAATGGTCACGATAAAAGGAAAGCGAGAAGTAGACAATACTGTAGAAACAAATGATTATTTCCACCAGGAACTCTATTGGGGATCATTTTCACGAACAATAATCCTTCCAGATGAAGTAGAAGTTGAAGAAGCACAAGCAATAGAAAAACACGGCCTCCTCATTATCCGCCTTCCTAAACTTAACAAAAACAGACAAACAAAACTCAAGGTAAAATCAAGTTAAAAACAGCCCCTAGGGGCTGTTTTTGTGTGCTTGGGGGCAGGCTCGAACTGCCGACCCTTCGCTCTTCAGGCGAATGCTCTACCAACTGAGCTACCCAAGCAATACCCTATGTTATAACAAATTTTTTATACTTTAGGAAGTACTACAAAAGCGATTGAAACGTATTTACTGTGTCAGACAAACCGCTGTAGATCGATACAACATTATCAATGTACGGTTGGAAATAGTAGAACAAACCAACGGCAGTACCAATAATCACAAACCAATACATAAATCGAAATGCTGTACCAAGAGCCATATGTCTCCTGATTTTCCTGAGAAGTTTTCTATTCTCTTTTACCTGCTTTGCAACTGTCTCGAGGAGATGTTTTTCGTCTGGTGTCATCTCTATAGTATATCAAATTGTGCCCTCGCCAGGAATCGAACCTGAATCTAGACGTTAGGAGTGTCTTGTTCTATCCATTAAACTACAAGGGCTCAATGGAAATATACCACATTATCTGAACAAGTTATATAATCCATTCTTTATTTTTCCAAAAAAACCACGTTCAATCTCTACCTCTTCCTCTTGCATATCTCCCCCGTTAATAACCAAAACCTTCTCTCCTTCTTTTACCACACTGAATTTTTCTCGTATCTCTTTATCTACCCCATCTTCACTATGAAGTTCAGATATATCTCTCTGTAATTTTTCTTCTCTTTCTCTTGTCACCTCATATTCTTTCTCAATTGTATCAAGATTATCCCTACTCTCCCGATATTTTGTATATACATCATATACCTGCCGAACAGAAAAAATAGCAAGTAAACAAAGGAATAAAATAACCCACCACGAATGAAGGAACTTTCTCATTTTTCTTTGTTGTAGACGCTTCATGTTTATGTATAATATCACTATATATGCTATTCAATAAACGAAATCAAAAAATAATCCGTGTACTTTTCTCAATTGTTGCCGTATTGGTTGCAGTGAGTATGGTACTCCTTTATTCACCAATCTTTGGGTAATAAAAAATAGCTACAGTTTGTAGCTATTTTTTATTGAATCATTTTCATAAAAACCTCTTGCGGAATATGTACTTTCCCTTCTTGAGCAAGTCTCTTCTTTCCTTTTTTCTGTTTTTCCCACAACTTTCTCTTTCGGGTAATATCTCCTCCATATAAATGTCCTGTCACATCCTTTCGAAGGGCCTTGAGTGTCTTTGAAGAAATAATTCTCCCTAATGCCTGAGCTTGTATTTTTGTAGCAAACTGTTGTCGAGGCAACACATCATGCAATTTTTCAACAGCACTTTCTGCCTCTTCCTGCACCAGACGCTTGGCAATAATCTTTGAAAAGGCAGGAACAATCTCTTCAGCAACCAAAACATCAAGACGTGTTACATCTGCTTCTCTATTTGGTAAGAAAGAATAAGATACCGATGCATACCCAGAACTTGCTGTCTTTATCCGTTCAAAAAAGCGACGCATGAGTTCTCGCAGAGGCATTTCCACCTCAAGCTCAACTCGATCGTCTCCAAACGTTTCTGTGTGTATAATATTCCCTTCATGTTCATACAGAATAGTCATCACTGGTGACATATAATGTGTTGGCACAAGAATCCTCACTGATACCCATGGTTCATATACTTCAGCAATATCTCCCTCTGCAGGAAAATTAACCGGTGAATATACCACTTTTATGTCTCCCTTTTTGGTAAGAACTTCATAGGTGATAGTAGGAATGGTAACAATAATACGCAGATCAAACTCGCGAGATATGCGCTCGGTAAGAATTTCTAAATGGAGCATACCAAGAAAACCACACCGAAACCCTCTTCCCAACAAACCCGAACTTTCCTCCTCAAAAGTAAGTGATGAATCGGTAAGCTGTAATTTCAAAAGTGCACGTTTCAATTCATCAAAATCATCCTGACTCTCAGGATATATAGACGCCCATACCACTGGCGCAGGTTTTTCATATCCTGAGAGAGCATTATGTGTATCGAGAGTGGCAGACACCGTATCTCCCACTGAAGCGACACCAGCCTCTTTTATACCAGTCACAATGTATCCGATAGATCCTTCAGAGAGAGTATCAGTACTTTTAGGGCCAGGAGTAAAAATACCTACATCATTTACTGAAAAAGTCTTCTCAGCTATTTTAAACACTAACTGGTCCTTCTTCTTCACCGCTCCGTTCATTACTCGAACATACAAAATCAATCCCTGATGATTAGAATACTGAAAATCAAATACCAAAGAACGAAAAGCATCACTATCTTCAAATTCTGTTACTGGAGCAGGTATGTGTTCAACAATAGTATCGAGTAATTCCTCAACCCCTATCCCCGTCTTTCCTGACGTTTCAAGTATCGATGCAGCATCAACATCAAGAAGTTTTGCGACCTCCTCTTTTATCTCCTCTACTCGCGCATACGGTGAATCCACCTTATTCACCACGGGAATAATAGTGTGGTTAAACTTCTTTGCCATCTCAAGCACCGAAATAGTTTGTGCCTGTACTCCCTGTGTTGCATCAACAAGCAATATAGACCCCTCAACAGCCTTGAGAGCTCGAGACACCTCATACGAAAAATCAATATGCCCTGGCGTATCGATAAGGTTTAATGAATATCCCTTGTACTCCATATGCACTGGTTGCATTTTGATAGTGATACCTCTTTCACGCTCAAGTTCCATCGAATCAAGTACCTGATCCTTCATCTTTCGTTTTTCTACAGTATGTGTCATCTCAAGCATACGATCAGCAAGTGTCGACTTCCCGTGGTCAATATGGGCGATGATTGTAAAGTTTCGTGTATTTCTCATATATGTCCTTCTAACCTACCACATCAGGCTCTGGACCTGCAATTTTCATATTCTTTTTATACCTCCTTCTCAATGCCTGTACCATCTCTAACAATTCTTTATTCCGTACCAAAAAGAGAAAAGTGAGTCCTGCAAAAATACCCACAAGGCCTGAAAATAATCCTTGAAAGAAGATACCTCGTAACGTCTGTAGATTACATATCAATGAAAATAAATTGAGACAGTAGTACGCAACAACAGCAAGGATACATGATGCAAGGAAACTATCACTGATACCTCTCCATATTTTTTTCCATCGCAACCGATACTCCCTATGCATCAACACAACAAGAATGCTTCCATTTAATACAGCACCAATAGCAAAAGAAAGGGGTAAGACAACCATCTCTGTTCCTTTCAGTCCCTCAACCCTAAGTACCCACTCAACACTTTCCCTCAGAACAGTCTCGGACTGATACAAAGAAAAGAGAATGAAAGAACCTAGTATTGATAATGCACTTGTCCCTAAAGATACATACAAAGGTATTTTTGTTTTTCCCATTGCATAAAATGAGCGGACATACAGTAACGTTATATTCTGAAATACCACTGATATGACAAAGAAAGCAAGCGCAGCAGCGGTAAGACGTGTGTCTGCCCAATCAAATGATCCTGAACCGAGAATAACACGCACTATTTGTGCCCGAAGCACAACAAACAGCGCAATCACCGGCACAGACCAAAAAATAATATGCCGAGTGGCAGCACTAATATTAGAAACAAATGCATCAAATTTCTTCTCCACAAAAAGGGTGCTGAGAGTTGGAAAAGCAGCAAGCGAATACGATACTCCAATAATACTCAATGGTACAGACTGTAGGTTGTAGGCAAAGGTAAACACTGATATAGACCCCTCCTTCATTTGTGAGGCCAGTGCAAGCATTGCCAGAATAACAAAATGACTCATACCGAGAGTCATTGTGCGTGGTAACGACTCCTTCACCACATCAAGAACCTCCTGAAACCGAATAGTATACGGACCTGAAAAAGTAAATCCTGCTTTATACACAAAAGGAATCTGTATAAAGGCGTGGAGAAGTGCTCCACCTAATACTCCAACAACAACTCCCGTGATACCATAATCACGTAATCCTACTATTCCAATGATAATACCAAGATTGTATAACACAGGAGCAAGTGCATAGACAAAGAATTTTTTCAGTGTCTGCGTCACGCCCGCAAGGATGTTAGAAAAACCAAGAAGTATTGGAGAAATGAGTAATAAACGAGAGAGAAAAATAACATCATTTATTTGCCCTTCACTAAAACCACTGAATAGAAACGGCTGTATATACGGAATGAGAAAAAAGATAATAAGCGAAACAAAAGAGATAAGAACGAAAAAGGACATTGCCAGTGATTGAACAAATCTTTTTGCCTCCTCCTTGTCCTCTTTTATTTTCCTTGAGAGTAGTGGCACCACTACAGAAATTGACACAATAGACGCAACCGAGACAAATATAAGATCTGGAACACGAAATGCAGCATAATATACATCAAGTTCACTGCCTGCTCCAAAATAATGAGCAAGGAGACGATCTCTCAATAGAGCAAGCAATTGTGAGAGAAACGTAAAAAAAGCTAAAAGATAAGCGGCATAATGAATACCGCTTATCTCTTTATTCAATAACGTAAATATTTTTCTCCCCGTCATGAGTTACTCTTCTTCCACATCATTCTCGAGCGGAAGTTCATCACGATTTTCTGGTTCATCATCTATAGGTGCCTCAGCGTTAGCAAACGGTGCATTTCCTACCCGAAGATTACCGAGTATCAGTGACACCTCCTCATTATCTGGATTATCTTCTGCAATTATTTCAAACTGCCTTACAGCATCTTGCGCTCTATCAACTTCATAATAGCTCAGTCCAAGGAAGTATCGCGCATTTGCGTAATTAGGTGCTAGGAGAACAGCATTCTCAAACGCACCTACCGCCGAGCTGTAATTGTCATTGTTATAATATAGAAGTCCTAATTGGAATCGCAATGTTGGATTATTTGGTTCAAGAACTGTTGCAACTTCAACAGAACGAATTGCCTCACTTGTATTTCCTAGTGATGCTTCCAGTTGTGCAAGCAGAAAAACTGCACTTGTATAATTATTCTTCAACTCAATTGCCTTACCAATCTCTTCTCGAGCAGCATCAGCATTTCCTTGTGCAATCTCCAGTTGAGCCATAGCAAGGTGAATGGAAGGGTTTTTTGGTGACCGTTCACGCGCAATTCCATAGGAAGCCATTGCACTATCATAGGCACCCTCAACACCAAGCGGTACGAGTGATGCATACACCTGGGCCTGCTTCATGTAGTTTTGATAATTAAGCGGATTAGCATTAATCGCTTGTTGTGCATTTTGTAGCGCAATACTGAACACTTGCTGTATCTGGGCTGTCAGAGCTTCATTTCCAATATTAGTACTTGCGAGAAGTTGATTTAACTCAATAAGATTAAGATCAACAAGCGCCTGGTAGTACACATCATTCTGAGACATTTGTATTGCATCAGTCAACTTTTCCCCGGCTTTTGCAATATCCCCCTCACTATTTCCTGCAACAAGTCCTTGCTGATAATACACTGAAGATATTGTTTTCTGTAGAGAATAATATCCAAGACTAATGCCAGCGATAAAGACAAATACCAAAATCAGTGTTACCACAAAACCAATCCGCGGAGAATCAATAAAAGAAACATCTCTTTCTTCCAAAATTCCTGAAAGCATTGCTGTTGCAAAGAAAAGTCCGGTAAACACAAATGCAAGGGTAAGTACCACCATTCCCGGTACGTGTAATAACAACATTGACCAGAGGAAAAGGGCTGAGACAAAAGAAGCAAGAGTCAATTGTCGAAGAAGAACACTCTTTGCTTGACGCACAAATGTCGCCATAACACCTTCGTATAGGAAGAGTCCGAGGAACGCAACCCACGCAACAACACCCCCTATTCCAAGAGTCACCATGGTTGTTGCGAGATATGAAATACCATAATTGAATGTTGTCGACCATAGTGTTGATTGGTTCACTACAAGAGGTTTAAACTGCTCCCATTGATACATGAATGTATTTGGACCAGTACCAAGAAGTAGATTTTTCACTCCTGAAAGAGACCCTTTTGCAACCTCAAACGTTGAACTCCATCGAGGCCACGCATCAAAAGCATTAATATGTAACATCGTTGCAATAGTGTTCCTGATTGAATCACCTGCAATAATAAAGATAGCAGACAAAGCAAGTACGAGAAGTGCTGGCACAGAAACAGTTCTTTTTTCTCGAGAACCAAAAGTTAACAAATACACAAATGATATAAGCGCAAGAAGACCAACAGCATACCAAACAAGTGTGAAGTTAACGACCGCAAGTACTATAAGTGCAAGCGCAAAAGCAACATACAAAAACGCCTTCACATACTTAATCGATCGAACAGTATCAAACAGTGTTGAAGCAACAATAACAACGACACCAGCGAGAATTGCTAAATCACTCCACTTACCTGCGGGTGTTGCGGTAATTGTCGCAAATTCACCACCAAAACTAAGGAAATCGGCACCGAATATAAATCGAAGTACGTGATAAGCAAAGAGAATTGTGAGGGAGAGGAGGATAATAAGATATCCATAAAGCACCTTATTTGCTGATCGGAAGACCATCATCACAAGCCCCATGAGTACAAACAGTATTGCCGTAAACATAAACGTATCCATTTCATACCCATATCCAATCAATGAATTCGATTGCGAAGAGGCAACAAGTGCCGAGATGAGTGAGACAAGTGGTACTAGTATGAATAAGACCATCCGTTTCCCACGCGGTAACGTAATCGCACCTTTCTTCAAGACAATCAGAATGAACAATGAGAAAACAACAATTGTGGCAATAATAACAAGAAGACTTTTCTCAAACTGGAAAGAAAGCCTATCGTAGAAGGTAGTAAATATTGGAAGAAGGAATAGAAACAGAAAAAGTACTCCCGTGCACAATGTTTCAAGCATACCTCCGTCTTTTTTAAAAAGCTGCATCATGATAGATAAATTACTAACAATGAATAAAAATAACACTCCTCTCTTTGAATGTTACCCTTTATTATAATCTATCCACATAAAAGAACAAAACCCACCGAAAAGGTGGGTTTTGTTATCTCTAAGAACCTGTATCTATAAGCCGAATTCTGTCCTCCAAGTAACCTTGGATGAATGATTATTTATCTGTAGTATTTGTTACCAATTACTATCAAGCGGCACTCGCCAATGGCGCACGACCTTGCACAAAGGTAAGGATTTAGCCGTTTCACCCTCTTTGTTACCAAAGAGGCTCATCCCAGAAGGATGCTCTATTCTTTCGTCCAGAGCGTCTCTGCTCGCACCTCGTACATTACTGTAGACGGGTATTACCCGCTACCCTGCTACACCAAACGGTGTTTGTGTTCGGACTTTCCTCTCACATAACGTGAGCAATCATTCAATACAGGTCCACGTACTATTATACAATAATATGTATATTTATCAATAGATTAGATAACCTCACACGTTCCCCCTGCACACGCAAGTTCCTTTTTCACATCAGTCTCATCAATCTTTTCATATCCCATGATTTTTGAGAAATCAACATTCTGCATCCTTTTAGAAAGCTCCTGATATCTCTCTTCACTAATAGCCTCATATGGCGCAAGTTGATACACATGATTGTCTCGCGGAAGAAATGACAATCCACCAAGAATTTCCCAATTTTTGTATAGCCAGTGAGCTACTTCAACCCACTCGTCGTCTCCAACTGAGATTGTCACTGATGGATTATGCTCTGTATAGTTTTCTTTTACTAATTTCCAGTGCTCCAGTTGCTCAATAGCAGATATGTCATCTTTGAAAATTGATCCTTCTGGTGCCTTCACTGGGAAATCAAGAACAAAGGTATTTGCATTCTCCATTGTCTGACCAATTTCAGGATGATACGGCACTCCTTGGTCCTTGAGCATTTTAAAGAGTGAGTCTGTCGCTGAGATACGCACACGTCTTATATAATACTGAGAGTGACGTTGGTGCATACCAGATGAACAATCCACCATTTGAGAAACAGTTCCTGAAGGCTTTACCGCTGTGATTGCAGTTGACTCTCCCACATTCATTTTCTTGGCATACATTTTATTCCACTTAATTGCCTCTTTCTGCAATTTCTTCAATGTCTTGTCATTACGCACAGCAGGTGAATCCCACTGACCAGTAATAGAGACACCAAGTAATCTTTCAGCTTCACAATTTTCTTTCCACTTCTTTGAGAGAAACGGAAAATGAGTCAAACTTGATTGATAGGTACCAAGAATAGCAGCGTACTTCATTTTACGAAGCAAACTTGCTTCCGTATCTTCTTTTCGTGCAATAATCTCAGAAAGATTACAAAATTGTTTTGGCTGTAGGATAATCTCTCCACACGGATTAGTTCCCCACTGTGGTTCTTCCCCTTCTTCAAACTGTGCCAAGCGTCGTTTCGGCAGTTGTTTTGAGAGTGATCCTCGATTGAAAATCCCTCTTTCTCCTGAACGGCTTTTGATAAGGGCAAGCCATTCACCAAGAAACTCCTCATTTGTTGGCTTTCGTGTATACACTGCTGAGTTATTCGCAAGTGATCGATGTGGATCAGTCATGTAGAATTGTCCCTTCTTTGCATCTCGAATAGCATCATCATCAAAGTCAGAAAGAGAAATCATAGCACTTCGTCGTACACCTCCTGAGACAACACAGTCTCCAATCATACAAAGAATATCATGCACATTTAGATTACTGAGACGCTTACCTTGTCGTGACAACATAACATTCCTTGTGAAATCAAGAAGTCTGATAAGAGGGTCTGGTCCTGATGCTTTTCCTCCCATTGTTTTTAGACGTGCTCCTGATGGACGTATCTCTGAATAATCAAATTCAATATCCCGACCATCAGCCCATGTATTCATTCCAAGCGTCAGTGCTTCACACCACCCTTCTTTTGAATCGGGAACAATAAACTTCTTTTCTTTCTTTCCTGTTTGTTGCTTTATCTGCGGAAGCTTCTGAACGTTCTGACTTTCCACTGACCATCCTGCTCCTGTTCCACACATTGATACATACATCACTTCTGCAATATCCTCAAAACTTTCTGGTGCTGTATACGAACAGTTATATGCACATACATTTGTACGACGAGCAGCTTCACCTGCAAATTGCATCAGACGCATTGACGGCATCACTTCTTGTTTGAGAATAGCTTCTCGAACTTCCTTGTATTCTGTTGCGGTTAATTTCTTTCCGAGATTTTCCTTCATAAAATCGACATACCGATCAACTGTCTCTACCCACGTTTCTCGACGAGACTCTTCCGGAATCCACTTTGCATATGTTCGATAGTACACGAATTCTCCAAGAGTATTTTTGAAATACTTCCTACTCTCTTGTGCAAGCTTCTTTACATGTGCCGGCACATCACCATCAATCTTTCGCTTTTCCTCATGTTCTTTTCGATACAAAATATAGTTCTTTGCTGTCTGCACATAGTCAGAAAGCATCAATTCTTTTTCAACAGAGTCTTGTACCCCCTCAACATCAGGCACAAAATTCTTAAATCGCTTACTCGTTTTGACCAAATCTGCAAACACCTTGTTTGCAACCATACTTGCCTCGAGATCTGACCCCTCATTTGAAGCAATCATTGCTTTGTAGATAGCATTCGCAACCTTTTCAATATCAAAAGGTACAAGAGTCCCATCTCGCTTCTGAATTTTTTTAATCAAGTCCGTGCCTTTAGTCTTCAAAACACGCACAGTTTTTGTTTTTCTGTTTTTTGCCATTGTTATGCTGAGGATTATTACTAAAAAATTATGTTGTTTACATATTGTACCTCAAAGGTCCTGTGGATAACCAAAAAAATAACCTATGTGAAATATAAAAAAGTATATGTAAAGAAGTACCTCCCACAAAGAGCTAAAAATAAACATTTTTAGTCATCCGTTTTAACAATTTCGAGAACTTCACCAATTTTGACCTCATGACTCTTTGCAAAACCATTTTGCACCTCAACAACATACTGTGCCTCTTGCGTTGGTACAAACGTCGTTGGATATGTGTCAGGTGATACATTATGTTTTATATTCACGACCCTAAACTCTTCATCGAGCCAAATAATATCTATAGAAAACAACATGTCTTTCATCCAAAATGAATATTGTTGAGGAGTAGAGTAGATAAAAAACATGCCTTCCTCTAGAGATAGACTCTCTCGCCCCGAAAGACCACGTGTTTTTTCTTCTCGCGTAATTGCAGGCTCAAGCAATACTTTTGTATCCTGATTTACAATCCATGTATAAGTACCGTCATCCCCATATTCACCATTTTTATAAAGGACAACTATAAAGGACACTGCAAAAACAGCTATACATAGAGCCACAAAGAACTTCTTTCCTTGAATAAACCCCATATTAGATCCAAAGTGCCAAACTCACACTCATAAGGAGTACTGAAAGAAGAAAATAGAGTGCATAAGAAATGGTTCTACCACCTTTTTGTAGTAATACTGGAACTACAAAACCAATCCACACAAGACCCCCAAGAATAAGTGCTGGAATAATTGTAGCAATCACAAAATAGACAATAAAAACAGATAGAACATACGCACTCAGCAATCCTCCCACATATGAGACAATTATTGTTCTAATAACCTTCTTTCTACCAGAAAAAATACTCCAAAAAACACTGAGCACAAGCGGAATAAGTGCGACGACAATAACGGCAAGAATGTTAGGGGTAATAAAATTCATAGAGAACACAAATTAGAAATAAACAATTACAGTATAGCAGATTCCCTTACCTTTCATCATCCTCAAAATCAAGTGATACTGAGTTAATGCAATAACGAGCACCCGTACTCGTAGGACCATCAGGAAAAACATGCCCAAGATGAGCACCACATTTTACACACGACACTTCTATGCGCTCCATCCCAAATCGATTATCTTTTTTAGTCACCACACTCTCAACATCCACCACCTCATCAAAACTCGGCCACCCCGTCCCTGAATCAAATTTTGCATCAGAAGAAAATAATTCTTCACCACAATTTGAACACACATACACACCTTTTCCTTTATGATTTAACCACTTCCCAGAAAAAGGAGGTTCCGTACCACACTTTCTTGTTACCTCATAGGTCTTCTCATCAAGTTCTTTTTTCCAATTTTTCTTTTCCATATATATAGAAACGGTAAATTTAATTTCCCCCACACACATCCCCCTTCAAAAACCTCTCATACTTATCCTTCGGAAACTTCTCAATCGCATACCGAAGCGTTGTGCGAGGTATATTGTCATAATTTTTCTTCAAAAAATCCTCAACCAATAAAGCATCTCTTTTCCACACCTCACGAAGCATCCACCCTATCGCTTTGTGTATCAAATCATGTTCATGAGGAAGAAGAATCTTTACTATGCGCATCGTCTGTGTAAAATTATCCATTCGTATCCCCGCATATGTTGCCACCATAGCAATACGATTTTTCCATAAGTCACCTGAACGCGCATATTCTTTCAATATACTCCACTTCTTTTTCTCATATACCCACGGACCAATAATAGAGGGAGCACCTAAATCAACCAAGTCCCAATTATTTATCCATTTCACATTCTTCATACATAGATCAAACACTGCTTCACACCTTCCGTCTCTAAACATCTTTTCAAGAATAATCAATGCCGTAAAACGATATTCATGAATAGAACTTTGCAACAACTTCTCAACCTGAGATAACGATATACTTCTCATATACTTGCGTGCTATTTTTCTCTGGTCAGGAACAGAAACACCAATAAAAATATCCCCCTCTCCATATTCACCCTTTCCTGTCTTAAAAAAACGAGAAAGCACCACAGCCTTCTTTGCATCTGCTACCTGCTGTAACTCTTTCTCAATCATAAAATGTCTTCTTTTATCTCAACACCCCCTTGATTATATGAGACCGTAAACACCTCTCTTCCAATAATCTGTCCGTTTTCTGTTTCTATATCTACCCGCCATACACCTTCTTCAAGGTGATTCTTCCTCGTATATCCACGATATCCCATATCTGTCCCACCGGTAGCAATAAAGGATATCTTGTCAGTTGTTACCCACTTTTCTCCCTCAAAATATTGCCAATGATGCACAACAGGAAAAGAGAAATCTGCTGGAGAATATACTGAACTAAACAAATACAGTGGTGCTCCCGCAGTACTATGTACTATCTGTCCTGGAATAACGTACTCATACCATCTTTCCCTAGGTCTTGTAGCAATGTATATCTGACCTTCTTTTTGTATAGAACTGTACACTTGTGCTTCTTTAAGAATAAGAGGTATAGGAGGAATAACATTCAAAAAATACATTATCTGCACAAAGACAAAAATTGACCCAAGGGAGATAATAAGGTGTTTTTTCGCTTTAATAACACGAGTAGGTATTAAACGATACATCATCCAGACAAATAAAAGAATGGCAACACTACTTATAATACTGCTTGCTAGAAATACCCCTGTACCAATACGATTAACAATAATTGGAATACTAAACGTCGTATAGGAAATAAGAGCAACAAAAAGAAGACTCACCTGAAATACTAATCGCTCATATTTCTCCTTCAAAAGCTCATTCCCAACTAGAAGCCCTGCAAGAATGAGTATAAATAACAGATGGACAGAAAAATCGGTACTACGAGAATAAAACACTGTAAAACCACTGAAGAGCCCACCGAAAGCAAACTGCATTACTATCGGAAGATACCTATACACCCTATTCTTCACCCCTTTTACATCAAGAACACCAAACAAGACGATACATACACTCACAACCACAAGATAGAAAAGAAACACCATATTGTCATACAAACGGTCAATTGTAGTCAGGGTAAAATAATCAAAAATAAATCCACCAATGAGTGCTATCGAAGACACATGTTTTCCATGTTCTTTTAGAAACTCTTGTACATATCTTTTCATAATAATCTAGGCGATAAAAGACGTAACAAGAACAATAAGCAATACACTACCCCACCACCCAAGAAAAGAAAATATAAAACTAAACCCAATCCACATCTGTAACCGCTGAGGGAGTAGTACATCTGAACGCCCCACTTTTTCTCTCTTTATCAAAAAGGGACTCACCACAAAACTCAAAAAGAGCCCATTGAGAATGAGGACAAAAGTGATAAGTAAGTGAAGTGTCATTATTCCATATAGAGTAAGTGACGCGTAATAAAAAGCTCCTCCCACACCAAAAAGAACAATACCAAGCCATATAAGTGGCTTTGTTACTTTATGTGTTCGCGTCGTCGCCTCAGTCCAATATGGAGACTTCCGCCCCTTAAACCCGTGAACATCAATCACAGTCACTGCACCAAGACCAATAATAAGACCTATAAAAGAAACAAGTAAAGAAATAAATGTAAGCATAAAACTATTGTATCGCAGAAATAGAAAAACCTCACGACATAACCGTGAGGTTTTTTACCCTCGTTCCTTTCAAAGGTAGTACTTCTACTGCCAGACAACTGATATCTACGTACACAAACACCTTCTCTCCCAAAAGTATTCGTGGTATGTAGTCTTGATCTGATATGTGCGTCTTTCTCCATGGTAATTCATTCACCGAGAACCAATAAGGCTCCATCTCCTCCGTTTTTCTTGGAATACCAAACCATTTTTTTACCAAGAATACATGACAAAGATGTATCTTGTTTTTATCATGCCCACACAGAATACCCACAAAAATTAAATCTTCTTCCTGTACAGACATGCGAGCTTCTTCAAAAATTTCCCGAACTGCACATTCTCCAAAACTTTCTCCAGGTAAACACTTTCCACCATATCCATTAAACAACCCTTCGCCAAAACCACCTTTCTTTACCTTCAGACCTAGTAGTAGACGATGTAAATATTCGTCATAACAAAAAACAATAGTTTCTCTGCTTATTTCCAACACATACTCCTTTCTGCTATGCAGAATACCTAAACGATCACAAAAATACAACTATTTTTGATGAACCACCATCTGTGGAAATGGTATTTCGATACCTTCTGTATCAAAAGCGATTTTCAAACGCTTACGCAATTCGCCTGTCACTGCCCATTGCTCAAGAGCTTTCGTTTCTCCAACAATCTTTATCACTACCGATGAATCAGCAAAATCATGTACCCTCAAAAACTCTGGAGCACTAATAATTTTCTCACCCCACTGCGTATCTTTTTTCATCTCTTCTCCAACACTATTCACCACAGAAATAACCTTCTCAAGGTCATCACTATATGAGACACCAATATCAAGATTAATCTTTGAAAATTCCTTAGACAGATTAGATACTGTTGTTATCTCCCCATGTGGAATATGGTGAACCGTTCCATCCATATCTCGAAGTGTTGTCATCCTAATAGTAATGTCTTCGACAAGTCCACTTTTACCACCAGCGGAAATAACATCACCAATACGATACTGATTTTCGAGAATGATAAACAAACCACTAATAAGATCCTTGATCAAATATTGACCACCAAAACCAAGAGCAACTCCAGCAATACCGGCAGCAGCAAGAAGAGGTCCAATTTCAAACCCTCCTTCTTGTAAAATCATGAGTCCACCAATAACCCATACGAGGACACCAATAGTTGTTGAAAAAATACGCGTCAGTGTTTCCTCACGCTTCTCCTCTGCTCCCGCATCAAGAGATTCATGTGATCGAACAATCCGTTTAATGACTTTTGAAACAAACACTCGCGCACTCTTGTGAACAACAAAAGCAATAACAAGGATAATGAGTATTTTCACACCATGGTCAGTAAGCCACGGCCATACGTGTTCAATAATGTTTTCCATATACAAAAATTAATCTGACAATCTATTTATAAAATCATGGTATCCAGATTCTTTTATTTGTTCAACTTTCCCCTCAGAGGTAACGAAATAAATATCGGGTAATCTAGTTCCATTAAATGTCGTTGTCTTGACCATGGTATACAGTGCCATATTAAGGAAAGCAATTCTATCACCCACCTCAAGTTCCCTATCAAAAGAATGTCTTCCCATCATGTCACCCGAGAGACATGTTGCACTTCCTATCTGATATTCATGTTTTTTCTCTCCAACCTTTCCTGCATGCAGTATGTCTGGTACATACGACATTTCAATAATATCTGGCATATGACATGTCGCTGACGCATCAACAATAATATTCTGAGTATCACCATTTCTTGCTATATCAAGTACAGAGGAGGCAACAATACCCGCATTGAAAACATGAGCTTCCCCTGGCTCAAGATATACCTCAACACCAGGGTGTCTTTCTCTAAAGTCATTAATAAGACTAATCAAGGCTTCGACATCATAATTATCCTGTGTAATCCAATGTCCTCCACCAAAATTAACCCATTTCATTCTGTCGATATAATCACCAAATTTTTGCTCAAAGGAATGTATCACTTTCTCAAGCACATCAGTCCCCATTCGACATAATGCATGAAAATGAAGTCCCTCAATACCATCAAGCTGATCTGGTTCAAACTCATCTATAACCACACCGAGTCTTGACCCTTCCCGACACGGATTATACATATCACACGCTTTCTCTTCAGTAATCTCTGGATTAACCCGAATAGCAAAACGTATTTCTGGATTATTCTTTTTAGCAACATCTCGAAAACGTCGATATTGATTAAAAGAATTAAAGACAAGGTGGTCAGAGTTTTTGGCACTTTCCTCTATATCTTCACTCGAAAAAGCAGGGGAATATGTTGATACCAACCCTTCAAAATGTTCTCTTCCAAGTCGTGCTTCATGTGCCCCACTGGCACACACACCATGAAGTGTCTTACTGAGCAAAGGAAACGCCCGAACCATTGAAAAACACTTAAGTGCAAGAAGTATTTTGCAACCACTGTTATCAATCACATATTGCATTGTTTTCATGTTCTCTTGTAGAACATCCTCAAAAACAACATATGCTGGCGTTCTTCGTATGGAATATAGATCAAATGACTCTATAGTTTTTCTTACACTGTTTTTCACTTTCAAAAAAAATTACTGTCTCTACACCGTACCACTTATTTCAAAAAGCGGAAAGGACGGGATTCGAACCCGTGGTACGATTTCTCGTACACCCGCTTTCCAAGCGAGCGCATTCGACCGCTCTGCCACCTTTCCATTACTCCACATGAGCCTGATGATAATGAAGCCATCCAAAAAATGCAAACAGTATATTTAAAAATAACACTGGTACAAGTAATAGTATTTTTTTCTCAAAATCGAGCATAATAGTATTGTGATACGCAAGAGAGAAAATCCCCACACCAAGCAGTATGTCCAAAAGACGATTCTCAATCGCTTCAAACATACGTTTCCCTTTTGACACTATATAAACGAGATATTCAATAACCTCCCATCCTATAATAAGCAAGATAGCTACAACGTACCCCATTAAAGAAGAAAAGTCTCCTAATGAAATTATCATTCCAATAGTAACAGCTGACAAAATATGGACAATAGTCCACAGATCAAAATATCTTGCTTCACCCCACGAGAAATGGGCTTCTCTCATCTTTTTGTCCATAACTACATATCACGCCTTAACACACTCACCCTCTCTTCAACCGGAGGGTGTGTCATGAATAACTTACTCACCTTTTTTGCCCCACCAAACGGATTTGCAATAAATAAATGAGCAGTTGCTCTGTTAGCTCGCCTCATTGGTGTTGCATGTGTAGATATCTTTTCGAGCGCACGCGCAAGTCCTTCTGGATATCGAGTTAGTAGCGCACCCGTTGCATCAGCCAAAAACTCCCTCTTCCGAGAAATAGCAAGCTGTATGAGCATTCCAGCAAATGGTGCGAGGATAGCAAGAACAATACCGATAAACACCATCAGTCCTCCCGCTTTATTATCACGATCCCCACCAAACATCATTGAGCGAAGGAATATATCTGATAACAAGGCAACCATTCCTACTAACACAACAACAACTGTTTGAAGCAGAATATCTTTATTACCAATATGAGCAAGCTCATGTGCAATAACCCCCTCAAGTTCACTTCGTTCAAGTATCTCTAAAAGACCCGTTGTTACAGCAACAGCCGCGTGCTCTTTGTTACGACCAGTCGCAAATGCATTTGGCGATGGATCAGTAATAACAAAAACACGGGGCATTGGTAACCCTGCGGTAATAGAAAGATTCTCAACAATATTCCATAACTCAGGATACTCTTCTTTTGTAATCTTCTTCGCTCCTGCAGTCCCAAGCGCTATTCTGTCAGAATACCAATAACTCATAATATTCATCCCCAGACTAAACGCTACCGCAATGTACAAAATAAAAACATCTTGATACACCACCGAGAATACCCACCCAAGAACAATAACAAGTACGAGAAACGCGGTCATAAGAAACCACGTCTTTCGGACGTTCGTATCTTGTTGTGTATACAATGTCGCCATACTAGAACTTCACTTCAACAGGCTCTTTTGCTGCCTCTTCTTCAAGTTCAAAGAATTCTTTCTTTCCAAAATGAAATACTGATGCAACTACATTTGAAGGAAATGACTCTGTTTTGATGTTAAGGTCACGAACATTTCCATTATAGAACCGTCTTGCTGCTTGAATCTTGTTTTCTGTATCACTTAATTCTCTTTGCAATTCAAGAAAATTCTCGTTTGCCTTTAGGTCTGGATAACTTTCACTCACCGCAAAAAGTGACTTCAATGCTCCGGTAAGCATATTCTCAGCCTCCGCTTTTGCTTCTGTACCCTCTGCTTGCATTGCAAGTGTTCGAGCAGCTGTCACCTTTTCAAAAGTACCAGCTTCATGATCTGCATATCCCTTAACCGTATTTACAAGATTTGGAATAAGGTCATAGCGACGCTTTAATTGAACATCAATATCAGCCCACGCTTCTTCAGTACGTGTGTTTAGTTTTATAAATCCGTTATATGCCAACGTTGCCCAGATAACAAGAACAGCAACAATAGCAAGAATAATATAAAGTATTGTCATATAATTATTTATTTCATTAATATCCTTATTATACACCACAAAATAAAAACTCCGCATCTCTACGGAGTTTTCAAGAAAGAAAATTCATACAATTGTCCTTATGACAAACATTCACAGATAAATGCACTGATGGATGAGATAGTCCCTCCTCCGATAACCACTGTCTCAAATCTCTCTTCTGTATCCTCGTCAAGCCGATACTCACGTGACAAAGATGCCATAAAAGACAATTGAGCCATTTCACTCATTCGGCAGTCGATCACCCGTGTGTCAGAATTCAATTCATCAAGATTAATACCTGAATGATGCGCAAATTCTTTTCTCACAAATTCTTCAATCTTCTCTTGATGTATTTCCATACATCACTTCCTTTCAAGTGTATTTTATCGAAATAAACCGACAAATTGATACTACTGTCTGCGACCTCTTAATCTCTTCAAGAGCATCTTCATCATCGCCTTGTGTTGAAATGTATGTAATCATTTCATCAATACCCAAATGAGGATACGCCTTACTCAACTCCCGTAAAAAACTCTCATCTTGGTACTTTTCAGAAAACTGATCTAACCAAAAACCTGAAATAAAAAGATCACCCTGGTCAATCTTGATGTCAAAAGCTTTTTCAAGACGAAAAACAATATCAAGAAAATCAATTGACTCAGCTCCTAACTCATCGGCAATCTCTGCTTCAGGTGTTACCTCATCATCATCAAGACTCAATGCATCAACAAGCACTTCTCTCACCTTAGCAAAAATCTCTTCCCCAGAAAGAACAATACGACTCTGTTTTGACATAGATATCTCCTCAATATGTACAGTCAATTACTCTATCAACCAAATCACTACACATTACCTCTTTTTCTGTTGGAAGTGTCTGTAAAACATATTCAAGTTTCGCAACATCAACAGAAATTACCTGACCAACACGTCGAATAAACGTACTCCAATCTCTCGTACTACAACCTAAATGACACACAGCTTTTTGTGGCATCACCTCGACTCCCGTTATCTCCGAGAGTATACTTGTAATCTGTTTTCGCACCTTAAGACCATCCACCTTATACTTCCTTTCTTGTAAAAGACCACTATTCCTCTTGAGGATATCCCAGTTACACAAAAAAGCAACACTTTCGTGTTGCTTTTTTCTACATCATTCCCGGCATTCCCATACCAGCAGGTGCTGGTGGCGTATCACCCTTTTCTTCTGGTTCTTTTACCACTGCCGCTTCTGTCGTCAGAAGCACTGCAACTGCAGATGTTGCATTTTGCAAAGCAACTCTCTCCACCTTCATTGGATCAATGATTCCCTCTTTAAACATATCAGCAACAATCTCATCAGTAAGCGCATTGTATCCAGAAAGTTCTCCACCACTCTTCACCTTATCTACAATAACTGCACCATCATCTTTACCAGCATTCATTGCAATGTGCTTAAGTGGTGCCTCACATGCTTTCACCACAATATCATATCCAACCTGCTCCTCGGCTGTTGGCATTTTCTTTCCACCAATCTTCTCTGCAATATGCGCAAGAGCACTTCCTCCACCAGCAACAACACCTTCGTCAATGGCAGCCTTTGTTGCATTAATTGCATCTTCAATCTTGAGTTTCAGATACTTCATTTCAGTTTCTGTGGCAGCTCCAACGCGAAGTACAGCAACTCCTCCAGTGAGCTTCGCAACTCTTTCATCAAGCTTCTCCGTATCATACTTTGATGTGCTTGCCTCTCGAGCAGACTTGAGTTCATCAACACGTGCATCGATATCAGCTTTCTTTCCTTTTCCACCGACAATAGTTGTCGTATCTTTCGTTGCAATAACACGAGATGCTTTCCCGAGCATCTTCGCCTCAACATTCTCAAGACTAATTCCGAGTTCACTTGATACAAGTGTTGCGCCTGTTGTTATTGCAATGTCTCCAAGAAGCTCTTTCTTTCTATCTCCAAATCCTGGTGCTTTTACTGCCAAAACATTAAATCCTCCTCGTAATTTATTTACCACAAATGTTGTCAGCGCTTCTCCCTCAACATCATCTGCGATAATAACAAGTTCTTTTTTTCCTGTTTGTGCAAGGTTTTCAAGAAGCGGCAGTATATCTTTTACATTTGAAATCTTCCCGTCAGTTACCAAAACAGATGCATCTTTAAACACAGCCTCCATTCGCTCAGTATCAGTCACCATGTATGCAGATACATATCCCTTATCAAACTGAAGACCCTTTACCACCTCAGAATCAATACCAAGAGTCTGCGACTCTTCAACTGTCACTACTCCATCTTTTCCAACAGTATCAATAGTATCAGCAATTATTTTTCCAAGTTCTTCAGATTCAGCAGAAATTGTTGCAACCTGTCTAATCTCTTCTTTCCCTTTTATCGGCTTTGCAATTTTTTTCAACGCTTTCACTGCCTCATCTGTTGCTTTTTCAATTCCAGAGCGAACACCCATGGCATTAACACCCATCGTGGTGTGCTTAAATCCTTCATTAACAATCGCCTGAGTGAGAACAACAGACGTTGTTGTTCCGTCTCCTGCCAAGTCATTTGTCTTATTCGCAACTTCTTTCACAATCTCCGCACCAAGATTTTCAAGCTTATCTTTTAACTCAATTTCTTTTGCAATAGAGACACCATCATTAGTAATTGTTGGTCCGCCATATCCTTTATCAATAACAACATTACGTCCTTTTGGACCAATAGTTACCTTTACTGCATCTGCCACCTTATCAACTCCTCGTTTAAGAGTCTTTCGCGCTTCTTCTCCAAAAACAATTTTCTTACTCATACACTATTATTTAATGACTGCTAAAATTTTATCTTCTTCAAGTATGTAGTATTCTTTTCCATCAACTTTCACCTCATCATATCCATATTGTGAAAACAAAATAACATCACCTTTTTGTACTGACACAGGAATCTTCTTTCCGTCATCAATCTTTCCTTCTCCTACAGCAATTACTTTTCCTTGTGCTGGCTTTTCCTTACTCACTGTATCAGGGATAATAATTCCTGAAGCAGTCTGGGTCTCCATCTCATCAATAGGTTCGATAAGAACTCTATTACCGAGCGGTATAATACTCATCTTTTTTGTGTTCGTAGCCATATATTTTATGGAATAACAATTATTATTGCTATTAATAGTGCTTGTATACTACAAAAACCACACCAAAGGGTCAATGGACCGTATAACAATTGACAATACAGATCTGACACGCTAACCTAGCAATAGATTGAAGAGTGCTGTTCTGGTCAGTAACAGCGTAATAAACTCTGGTCGTAACGATAATGTCACAGGGAATGTGACTCAGAAACAAAAACGTTTCAAAAGAGGACATCCTTGCGTAACGACCAGCTCAGGATACATAGTGCGCATACAATTCTGAGAGACTGACCATATCACCACGGGCCTGCAACAAATTCTTGTTGCAGGCTCTTATTTTTTATCTAAATACCATGTATTGCCAAAAACGCACATTCTGCTACTATTACCCAATATGACATATATTTCAGTAATCCAGATACTTCTTTCTGTTGCTCTTATTGTGACAATTCTGTTACAACGATCTGAGGCAGGTCTCGGTGGATCTCTTGGTGGTGACCTTGGAAGTGCATCACATCACACACGACGTGGACCAGAAAAGTTTCTTTTCCAAGCGACCATCGTTATTGCTATTCTTTTTGCGCTCACTGCAATCGTTACCCTGATTCTCTAGATTTTTTCTAGTATTATCGTGAAATTTTTTCGATTTTTAACACACACTATCCACCTACGTCCTTTTTCAAAGTTGCGTAGCATCATACAAAATTTCTCTATCACCGAGAAAGTAATTTTTTTCGTAGCAGTGTTTGTCTTTATCTTTTCGGGTCTCATTCTCTTACTCCAGGTAAATAACTCTTATCTTTCTACCGTACCAACACACGGAGGAACCATCGAAGAAGGTATTATAGGAACACCTCGTTTTATTAACCCTATTCTTGCACTATCAGAGAGCGACAAGGATCTCACTTCCCTTGTGTATGCTGGTCTCTTGTCGGTAGACACAGATGGCTCATATATACCCGATCTTGCACAAAGCTATACTATCTCAGAGGACGGCACAACCTACACCTTTACACTTAAAGACAACCTTACCTTCCATGACGGGACACCACTTACAACTGAGGATATTGCTTTTACTATCTCAATGGCTCAAGACATTACTCTCAAAAGTCCACGTCGAGCAAGTTGGACAGGAGTTGTCGTACAAACCCTCTCACCAACAGAAATAGCTTTTATACTACCCGAACAATATGAACCGTTCATCGAAAACTTTACCCTTGGTATTCTCCCAAAACATATCTGGAAAAATGTAACTTCTGAACAATTTCAATTCAGTCAATTTAACGTTAAGCCAGTTGGTTCGGGTCCATACCGTATTGACTCTGTTCGGTTCAATGAAAGCGGACTTCCAACAGAATACGAACTTGAACCTTTTAAAGATTACGCACTTGGAAAACCTTATATATCACACTTCATACTACACATCTACCAATCAGAACAGGAAGTAATTGATGCATTTAACAAAGGAGATATTGATTCATTACGCAGTATTTCAAAAGACGGACTTTCTCAACTTGAGATAAGCAAAAAAAACAAACTCTACACGAGTCCTCTGCCACGCGTCTTTGGTCTTTTCTTCAATCAAGATGAGGCACCTGTTTTTCTTGAAAGTGAAGTGCGAGAAGCACTGTTACTCTCACTAGACAAAGAACATCTTGTAGACACCATCTTTGGAAATACAGCAAAACCAATACACAGCGCTGTACCCACAATCGCTGGTGAATTCACCTATTCAATTGATGAAGCTACGGCAACCCTCAATGAACACGGATGGGTAAAAAATGAAGAAACAGGAATATATGAAAAAGAAAATGACGAAGGAATTGTCCGATTACGCTTCTCAATCTCAACCTCAAATACACCTGAAATTGTTCAAGTAGCAGAAGAAATGAAACGACAATGGAACAATTTTGGTGCTGATGTATCAGTGCGTATATTTGAAACAAATGCGCTCAATCAAGATGTTATCCGTCCGCGTAGCTATGATAGTCTTCTCTTCGGAGAAATAATTGGAAGAGGAACTGACCTCTACCCCTTCTGGCATTCGTCTGGACGAACTGATCCTGGTCTCAATATTGCCCTCTACACAAATATTACAGTAGACAAATTACTAGAAGATGCTAGAGTATCTTTCGATACGACAAAAAAACAAGAACTTCTTTCTCTTGTTCATGACGAGATACAGAAAGATATTCCTGCACTATTTGTTTATTCCCCATATTTTACCTACGTACTGCCCGAAAAGATTCAGAATGTACACATCGATGACATCGTACTTCCCTCTGATCGATTTAATCAAATCCAGACGTGGTATATAGAAACGGAACGTATTTGGAATATTTTTATTCATTAGAAATTAACAATTTAAATGTGTATATAACATACACATCATACATACATGACAGAAAAGAAACGTATGCGCGCATGGAGCGCAGAGAGTGCTGAGACCACTCAAAAAAAACGACGACCTCATAATAGGCGGCGAAATACTACTAATAAAAGAAAGTCCGCTCATCAAGGACGACAGCCACAGCACAACTCAAAAAAACGACACTCGGCACCACAGAAGAAAAAATCTCCTGTTATTCCACCTGCAGGTGAAAATATCCGTGTAATCCCTCTTGGAGGAGTAGAAGAGGTTGGACGAAATATGACCGTTGTTGAATACAAAGATGAAATCATTGTTATCGACTGTGGTATTCAGTTCACTGACGAAAACACACCCGGTGTTGACTACATACTCCCGAATATTAAATACCTTGAGGAACGAAAAGACAAGATTAAGGCCATGGTAATTACCCATGGACACCTTGATCATATTGGATCAATTCCATTTTTGATTGATAAGATTGGTAATCCGCCCATCTACACACGAGAATTCGGAGCCGTTCTTATCCAAAAACGACAAGAAGAATACCCTCATCTACCGAAATTAAAGATGCATGTCGTTGATGAAAGCGACGTCGCACTCCCCCTTACCAAACATCTTAAGGTTCGATTCTTTGGACTCACCCACTCAATACCCGATTCAACAGGTATCATCATCGAAACACCTGCAGGTGACATTGTCACAACAGGAGATGTCCGTGTTGAGAACACGAATGGTGTTCCTGCAGAAGACGAGGTAAAACAATGGCAACTCTTCAAAGATCGAAATGTTCTTCTATTTACCATGGACTCAACAGGTATCGAAAAACCAGGATGGTCTCTTTCTGAAAAAGTAGTAACCGATAATGTTGATAAGATTATTGGACAAACAAAAGGACGACTTGTCATTGCAACATTTGCATCTCAGGTAGAGCGAATTATTTCTTTTGTTGAATCAGCAAAGAAATACGGACGAAAGGTTGTTATTGAAGGACGCAGTATGAAAACAAACCTTGAAATAGTGAGACACCTGGAACTTACAGACCTCTCACACGTCATTCCGATCAACGAGATGTCTAAATACCCTCCCCACAAGATAATGGTTCTTGCTACAGGTGCCCAAGGAGAAGAATTTGCCGCCCTCATGCGTATGTCAAACAAGACACATAAAAACATACGTCTCACCAAAACAGACACTATTATCCTCTCCTCTTCTGTTATCCCTGGAAATGACAAAGCTGTACAAAAACTCAAAGACAATCTATACCGTCACGATGCCAAAATTATCACCTATCTAGACTCAGATGTGCATGCTTCAGGACATGGAAAACGAGCAGAGCTTGAATGGATTCATACACAAGTACCTTATAAATTCTTCATGCCTGTCCACGGATACCACTACATGCTCAAATTGCATGCGGAGGTAGCGCGAAATCTCGGAACAAAACCAGAAAATATCGTTGTTCCTGAAAATGGAAGTATTATTGAAATAACTCCAGACGGAAAGAAACTTTCCGTGCTTAAGGAAAAAGCACCTTCAGAAGAAATGATGGTTGAAGGAACAACCATTGGTGATATGCAAGACGTTGTGATTCGTGACCGAAAGATGCTCGCCGAAGATGGTATGTTTGTCATCATTGCAAGTATTAACACTCGAACAGGAAAACTAAAGAAAAGTCCTGATATTATTTCTCGAGGATTCGTCTATCTACGTGAATCTCAAGAACTTCTTGGACAAGCCAGAATCATCATCAAGAAGAGTGTCGAAAACGCTACCCGGGGCATGAATCCAATCAACTTCGATTACGTCAAAGAACAAGTTACAAAAGATGTTACAAGATTCCTCTTCCAAAAGACAGAAAAGAAACCAATCATCATCCCAGTAATACTTGGAGTGTAAGTGTTGACTTCTTGAAAAAACGCAACTCACACGAGTTGCGTTTTTTCTTTTAGAATCACACTCATGCTACAATATCCGTTATGCAACGAACATTACACACAACACCGAGCACCCTTCCTTCAATTTTCGTCTCTTTTATACTCCTCTCATGCAACGCCGCACTTATCACCTACATCAACTCATCTTTTGTTGAGCAATTTGTTACCCCTAAACAAGTAGGTCTTCTATTTAGTGCTGGCGCTGTCCTCTCCCTCCTTATTCTTTTCTTTTCGCCGATATTGATAAAAAAGTTCGGAGCATACTCCCTGAGTCTATCAATGATTTTTATTGAACTCATATCTCTCCTGGTACTTAGTTTTGTAAGTACTCTTTCTGTTATTCTATTTTTCTTCATTATCTATCGTGCAATAGCCTCTTCCCTTGTCTATATTTTTGATCTTTTTCTTGAAGAAGGATCAAAAAACGAAAAAGAAACAGGTCGTATCCGCGGTCTCTACTGGGGCCTTTCAAATATCGCCTTTATTATTGCCCCAACCGCGACCGGTTTTCTTCTCGGGGAAGACAATTTTACACGAGTCTATTTCATTTCGTCACTCTTCCTCATACCAATCCTACTCGTCATGTCAGCAAAACTCAAAGATGCTTCCAAAAATATTAAAGCACCCAAATATCTTTTGAGTGTCATCCCTTATGTATTCAAACACAAAGATATACGACATATTATTTGTGCTCGCTTTATCCTCCAACTCTTTTACACATGGATGGTTATTTACACACCAGTCTATCTCTTTCAAAATCTTGGATTCTCATGGCAAGAAATTGGAATCATTCTTACCATCATGCTTATCCCATTTATTATTTTCGAAATTCCCGCAGGCTATCTTGCAGACAAGAAGTTTGGAGAAAAAGAACTCCTCACCCTCGGTTTTATCGTCATCGGCGCATCAACATTTGCCATCTCACAAATTACCACACCGAGTTTTCTTCTCATTGCAGGTATTCTCTTCATGACCCGCGTTGGAGCAAGTCTTGTTGAAATAATGACTGAAAGTTATTTCTTCAAACATGTGAACCAAGACAACAGCGACCTCATATCAGTCTTCCGGGCAACATCAGCCTTCTCGTATCTCATTGGTCCACTTCTAGGATCTCTTGTTCTTCTCTTTTTCCCCTATCACTTCATATTTGCCTTCCTTGGTATCATCTCTTTCTGGGGTATTAGATACGCCCTTGCTATCAAAGATACGAGATAACAAAAAAGCGCCCGAGGCGCTTTTTTTATTTTTTCTTTGTTGCAGACTTTCTTTTTACTACTTTCTTTTTTGGCGCAAACTCTTTTTCAAGATTCTTCCAATGTCTTTTTAGCTCTTTCTCAAGCTTCTCCACTTTTGGTGTACTTGTACTCTTGAGTTTCTTGTATTTCTTCATCACATCACTGACCGCCTTTTCATACTTCTCTTCTGTCACCTCTGCCATATTCTCAAGTTTTTGCATTACTTCTGCCTTTGCTTTTAACATCCATGCTTCAAACTTCTTTCGTTGTTTTGTTCCGCTCTTTGTTCCGTAGAGCCATACTGCACTTGCTGTTGCAGCAACGGCAAGTCCTGCCCCAATACCAGCAGCAATTTTTGTACTTGTATTTGTTTTCTTTTTGCGTGCCATATTATTTTTTCTTTTTATGTATTATTCTTTTTAATGTGGAATTAACTCCTTTGAGAAGTATCGAGATAGTGCTTGAAACAACAGTTCCTTGTTTCTTCATATCACTTCGAAACTCATCAACATCTGCCACTATTTTATCACTTTCGTCACGCACATTGCGAGTCACATGCAGAATGTCCCTCAAAATACGTACCACATACACAAGCGCCACAGCAATAACAATCGAAAGTACAATAACAACTATCGTCGTCACAAAAAAGAAAATGTCTGCTTTAAGTAGTGTTTCCATGATTATTCAATCTTAGATGCCTCTTTTATCGCATCCTTTACTGTCTTATCCTCTGTCTCGATTGTTTTCCGAACAAGTGACTTTTTATTATGAAAATCAAATAACACAAACACAAAGAGGCTGGTGAGAATAATACCTACAATACTGATTACCAATGTGACAACCGTATCTTGAAAGAGAGAGAGGTTAAACTGTACAAGTGAAATACCCACTGCAGCAAGCGGTGGTACTAAAGCAGCTGCGATAGCAACTCCTGAGAATGACTCATTCATACTTTTCTTGGTAAGAGCAAAAGAAGCAGCCAAACCTGATACAATAGCAATACCAACATCAATAAGAGCAGCATTTGTTCTAATGATTAAATCAAGCTCTGTAAGATCACTTCTTTTTATAAAAAAGAGCGCTACTAATACAGCAGACACAATAGCAACGATAATTCCTTGTCCGAGAGTCGCACCTGACCGAACGATTAACTTTCTATCTGAAATTGAAAGTCCCATTGCAATAGCAAGGATGGGATAAAGCATAGGAGCAATAAGCATACTACCGATAATAACTGGAACACTACTGATAAGAATACCCAATGTCGCCATTGCCGTTGAAAGTGCTACAAAAAGAAAAAACTCTGGTCGTGGCGTACTTTGCTCGATGAGCTTTTCAACCGCCTTACTCTTCTCTTCATTGTCTGCATGAAAAAATGTGAAAAACATATACGTGCATTATATACTAATCTGTCTGTATAACAAAAACACCCGAATAACGAGTTATTCGGGTGTTTTGAGAGCTTAGTTCCACTCTTTCTTTGGTCGTGCTTCGTTCACTTTGACTGTTCGACCATCAATTTCTTGACCATCAAACATATCAATAGCTTTTTGAGCCTCTTCATCTGAAGACATCTCGACAAAACCAAATCCCTTTGATCGTCCAGTCATCTTGTCCATGATGATTGTTGCAGAATCTACTGTTCCTGCTTGCTCAAATGCTGCTCGAAGACTATCGTCAGTAGTGTCATAGTTAACACCTCCGACATACAATTTCTTTGCCATTTTGATACATATTTACTTGTAAATGACCAGGTTCCCTTTAAAAAGAAAACGCTAGCAAAACGTTCGAACCTCTCATTTACAAAACTTGTCCATGAGTCACGTTTACATATAACAGTGTGACATCTAACCATATTAAAGTCAAGAATTACAATTTCGTTACTTCTCTTGAGGAAAAAAGATCATATGTCCATTCAAACATAATCTTTACCCTTTTCCTCCATGAAAGAAATTTAAACAGATAGATAGTTCTCCATATCCACCATGCAATAGGTCCTTTTATATGAACACCACCTATATTTCCCGAGGCTCTCCATTTTCCAAGAGAAAGAAGCATTCCCTTACTCTTAAACAAAAACAATATAAGTTTTTTCTGTCGTAAAGAATTTCTTATGTTTTCAGCAACAACGTTGGCCTGTGCAACAGCGACTTGTGCAAGCATTGGAGCAGGATTATCTTGAGCTGCACTATCACCAAGAACAAAAATATTATCACTTCCCCGAAGAAGCAATGTATCTTCAACGAGAATCCTTTCTTTCTCCTGCTCAATACCAGGAATAAAAGAAGGTACTCTTGGGTGTACCCCTGCTGTCCACACAACCACTGAAGCATCTACACATTCTCCACTTTCAAACGTAACTTTTTCATCAGTAAGAGATACTACTCGCGTATTAAGTACCAATCGTATCCTTTTCTTTTTAAGACTTTTTTGAGCGTATTGTCGTGTCTTCTGAGAAAATTGAGGAAGAATCTCTCCTCCTGAGTGCACAAGCACAATTTCAACATTTTCCTCTGCGATTCCAAACTTTCGACACAATGAACCATACACAAACTCAGAAAGTTCTGTTGCAAGTTCAACCCCTGTTGGACCTGCCCCGACGACAACAAAACGCACTGTCCCCTCACGGTGTTTCTGAAAGGAAGTAATAACACTATTACGTATTTTTGTTGCATCAGACAATGTCTTGAGTTTTAATACCCCCTCATGCTCAACACCAAAAAAATGAGTCTCTGCCCCAGTTGCAACAACGAGATAGTCAAAACTCTCTCTTCCACCCTCTGTTTCCACAAAAGACTCCCCCCTATTCACAAGCTTTACTTCACCTTGCACCACTCGTACATTCGTACCATGAAAAATATCCCTCAAGTTCTCTGATACAGAGTGCGGAGAAAGAGTCCCTGTTGCTACCTCATGAAGAAGCGGAGTGAAAAGAAAATATTCCGCCTTACTTATCAAAACAACCTCCACTTCATCACCAAGCAGTTTCTCTACATTTCGAGCAGTATACACACCACCGAATCCCCCTCCAACGATAACAACTTTTTTCATATGTCTACTATATCACGCCTTGAATTCTCCTTATTCTTAACGTATTGTGTAGAACGTAATTGCCAGATCGTCTAATGGTAGGACGACCGGTTCTGGTCCGGTTAATCGGGGTTCGAGTCCCTGTCTGGCAGCAGTCATGTGAGACAGACCGTGTCTCCTAAAATCGCTATATTTAGCAACATTTATTTAGAACGAGTCATGGGCTCGAACTTTTGTAATTTTTACAAAATCCAGAGTAGCCTTATTTTAAGGCGTTTTGTTGGTTCGAATCCTAGAAGGTTTTTTATTGTAATGTGTGATTATAAGGTTAAGGTCTGCTGAAAAGTAATTTGACGCCGTATTCATATTTATGTAAGATACTTACATAAATATGAATCGTTCTAAAAATGTCGAAGAAATAGTTGAGGGATTTAAGTTAATGCGACAGCACTTGCGTGGATCGTCTTGCTCCGTATCTGAACTACCTCTGACACACTCACAATGGCTTGCACTCATGGTGATTGGCCGTGGCCATTTGGTGACTATAGGAGACGTAAAGAAAGCACTCGGAATATCAAGCAGTGCGGCAACACAGCTAGCTAATAATCTGGAGGAGAAAGGTCATGTCATACGCACACCACTCTCCACGGATGCCCGTGCTTCAGTACTCGTGCTTTCATCTGACTCTAAGAAGAAGTTCGAGCACATGCGAACAAAAAAACTAAAGGAGTTTACAAAGTTATTTGATGTCTTCACGGACGATGAATTTTCTACATATGTACAATTACAAGCCAAGCTAACAAAATCTATTTCCAAATAATTTATGAATGAGCGATCTAAAAAATTTCTAGAAGGACCCATCTTAACTTCACTGCTTACGTTAGCTGTTCCGATAGTTCTGGCAAATATCTTGCAGAGTCTCTATCAGCTAACTGATGCATTTTGGGTAGGACGATTGGGCGGTTCCGCGGTTGCTGCTGTTTCGGTGAGTTTTCCTGTCATTTTCTTGATGATAGCAGTTGGCGCAGGACTTGCGGTGGCTGGCTCAACACTTATCGCACAGTATGTGGGAGCAAGGAATGAAAAGATGGTCAGTCATGTAGCTTCACAAACCCTATTTATGGTTATCGGTACCTCTGTAGTATTGGGAGCTATCGGATACGTTCTTGCACCGACAATTCTCCATGCGATAGGTGTTGCGCCAGATGTATTTGATCATGCACTAGGATATATGAGGGTATCATTTGTTGGCTTGGTATTTATGTTCAGCTTTGTGATGTTTCAGTCGATTATGCGCGGAATCGGACAAGTGACTCTGCCGATGTTCATTGTTCTCGGCACTGTCCTACTAAATCTGGTACTAGATCCACTTTTTATATTTGGTTGGGGGCCATTTTCAGGGCATGGTGTAATGGGTGCAGCGATGGCTACATTGGTCACACAAGGTCTGTCAGCTTTGATTGGATTCGCAGTTTTATTTAAAGGAAAGCTTGGTATTCAGATACGGCTTCCCGATTTCAAACCAGATTTTGCATTTATCAAAAGAGCATTCTTCTTGGGATTTCCTGCATCCATTGAACAATCGGCTCGCGCTCTTGGACTGGTCGTTATGACCGCTCTGATTACTAGTTTTGGAACTTTGGCGATTGCTTCATATGGAGTAGGATCAAATATTCTGCAATTTATTATCATTCCGGCCATGGGAGTTTCTATGGCCGTCTCAACATTAGTTGGTCAAAACATTGGCGCAGGAAATATAGAGCGAGCTTCTAGTATTGCAAAACTAGGAGCAATCATCTCATTTGTTGGCCTGAGTCTTATCGGAGTTATAACCTTTATTTTTGCACCACATCTTATTGCTTTCTTTGTGCCCGGAGATGATGCGGTAATAGCGCTTGGCACAACGTTTGTACGCACTATGTCACTTACATTCGGTTTTATGGGAGCACAATTGGCTCTTACGGGGGTATTTCGTGCCTCAGGAAATATGATTGCCACTATGGTGATTGCACTAGTGTCTCAATGGGGGTTGCAACTACCATTGGCTTTCATCTTGTCTCGGTACACGTCACTTGGTGTGAACGGATTATGGTGGGCATTTCCAATATCGAACGTCATTATTGCTGGTATTGCAATTGCTTGGTATGCAAAGGGTGACTGGAAAAAGAAACGTCTCACCGAGGATGAGCAGCTTGTAGAGGCGGTAAGTGAAGAGATTATTGTTGAGGAAGGAATCAGGAAATAGACCAAGAGGCAATGGTCAAAAACCAACTTAAAATTTATTAAATAATAAAAATAATATGGAAAAAACTAAACTAAATATAAAAATAATTACTGGCAGTACACGTGAAGGACGTTTTTCAGATAAAGCATCTGCTTGGATTGCAGAAGAGGCTAAAAAGCAAGACGGTGTTACTGTAGAGATACTTGACCTGCGTGATTACGAAATGCCATTTTTCAATGAAGCCGTTAGCCCTTCATTTAAAACGGAACCATACGAAAATGAAGCTGTTGCTCGCTTTACAAAAAAGATTGAGGAAGGAGATGCGTTCATTATGGTAACTCCAGAATACAATCACAGCACTTCCGGTGTATTGAAAAATGCCATTGACTGGGTCAGCCCAGAATGGAATAACAAACCTATTGCATTTGTGAGTTATGGATCTGTTGGTGGAGCACGTGCTGTAGAGCAACTTCGTCTTATTGCCGTTGAACTCCAAATGGCACCTATCCGGGAAGCAATTCACATGAATGGAGAGCAGTATTTTCCAGTTGTTATGGGTAAAAGTGGTGCAGATGATTTATTTGCCAACTATGTTGAGAAAGCAGATGCGATGAATAAGCAGTTATTGTGGTGGACAAGCGCATTAAAGGAAGCGCGAAATAAGTAGACCAGTCAAGGGCGACCGAGACGGTTCGAATCCTACTGCGGCAGCCCAAACAATTTTGATATACTACACCTCATGAAAAAAGAATGTGCGTTTTGTAATAACCAATCAAACAAAGAAAGAGAAATTGCCCGAAATAATTTAGCTTGGGCTTTTCCCACAAACATACCTATAGTTCCCGGACATATTCTTGTCTGCCCTATTCGATGCGTTGCAAAATTTGAAGACCTTACCCCAGAAGAAAAACAGGCCCTCTGGGATTTAGCAGAGAAAATTAAGAAATCTCTTGAAAAAACATTCAATGCTGAAGGCTTTAATTTCGCCTGGAATGAGAACGAAATAGGCGGACAATCTGTTCCCCACTTTCACCTCCACATCCTTCCCCGAAAAAAGGGAGACGCAGGAATATATGAATACGAACCCAGAAAGTTTCTGTATCGCACCTCTGGAGACAGGGAACCTACACCACAAGAAGAACTTGTAGAAACTGCTCAAAAAATAAAAAACACCTATCAGATGCTGTACTACCCCTTCTGACACTTCCCCTTCACCACAAGATCAATCTCCTCAACATCAAAATTATTTAACCCTAATATCTTTTTTATCTTGTCATCTGATACATCAAAGTGAATTACTTTCTTACACTTACCACACACAGCATGATGGTGTGGTTTTTCCTGATACTCATATTGAACCTCATCATCTTTTAGATGCACCTTTACCACCATTTTTTCTTTCACAAAAAGATCAAGATTCCTATACACCGTTACCAAGTCAATATCCGGTACCTTTTTATGAATCTCACCGGCAGACATCACTCTCTTGTGAGTTTTAAGTATCTGTAATATTTTTTTTCTTTTTTCTGTTAATCTCATATGCAAGTGATTTGCATTTTATCAGACACACGCTATACTTTCAACTATTATAATAACAATATAACCATTATGGTACTTGAAGCAATCGGAGCCTCATTATTAGTAGCAATCGTCTCCCTCATCGGAGTCTTCTTTTTTGGGAATAATAAGCTCCTTGTTGCTATTCAAAAATACATCTCACCCCTTGCTGTTGGTGTTTTTCTCAGCCTCGTATTATTTGAACTTATCCCTGAAACACTTGAAGCTTCCCCAACATACGGAGGTCTCGCAGTAGCAATTGGTTTTATTGCTTTCTATATCCTCTCGGCGCTACTTCATAAAAAATACCACAACCAAGAAACTGAAGATTGTGACAAGAAAGGTGCCGCCATGCTCATCCTCATCGGAGATGCTATTCATAACATTGCAGACGGTGTTATCCTCGGAGGAGCATTTTTAATCGACCCTGCTATAGGATTTGCTACAGCGTTTGGACTAGCCCTTCACGAAATACCACAAGAAATTGTTGAGTTTGGTGTACTTGTAAGAGCAGGATACACAAAAACAAAAGCTGCATTATTAAATCTCCTGTCTGCAAGTAGTGTTATCCTTGGCACAATTATCATTATCCTCATTGCCGGACACGCCGATGAATATATCTGGATACTCACTGGAATAGCTGCTGGTAACCTTCTCTTCCTAGCTGCAAGTGACCTACTCCCGCGTATCCATGGAAATCTCAAAGACCACGGAAATATTTGGAAATCTTCCTTCACTATTACACTTGCTTTTATTGTCATGACTCTTGTACTCTCATGGACCCATGCGCAATTTGGGCATGGGCACGTTCATGAAGAGGATCATATAGACACACACCATGAAGAAGACCATGACCACGAAGACGTACATGATGAACACCACGAGGACAAGGAATAATATTGATATACTATAGTGTAATGTTAAAAAAAATATTACTCCTTATTCTTCTCGGGTGCATAGGTCCTCTTACCACCTCTGCGCAAGTCATACACGAAGATTATCAAGGAACCTGGCGCGGAGAAGTTATTGAAATCTTACACGAAGAAACAAAAATAATACCAGGAACTGATACAGAACACTTATATCAAAGTATAAAGGTAGAGGCACTTGATGGCCCTAAAAAAGGTGCCACGCTTATCATAGAAAATGACTACCTAGAACTCGATACAGGAGACAAGTTTTACTACAACTATTATGTCTACATAGATGGAAGTGAAGGATTCGGTGTTGTGAATATTGACCGAAAGGATCCTTTGTTTTTCCTCATAGGAATATTCATATTTGCAGTTATCCTTTTCGGTGGCTGGCAAGGACTCCGTTCTCTCGTAGCTCTTGCAGGAAGTTTCTTGGCTATATTTTACATACTCATGCCTGGAATTCTCAACGGCTGGAACCCTATATTTGCAAGTACCGTTGTTGCCTCGGCAATACTTTTTGCAGCAATTTTTTTCACCCACGGGTTCAACAGAGAATCACTCGTTGCCTATGGTGGAACAATGATTGCAGTCTTTCTTACAGGTCTCTTCGCGATATTTTCAGTACACATCACCGATCTATCAGGCTTTGCCTCGGAAGCATCTACCTATCTCAACTTCAATACCCGAGGCACTATTGATTTTACCGCCCTTCTCCTTGGCGCAATCATCATTGGTGTACTTGGAGTACTGGACGACATTGCTGTCACCCAAGCGGCTGTCGTCACCGAACTCTACACAAGCAATCCTTCATTAAAGAGGATTGAAGTCTACAAAAAAGCCATGAGAGTAGGCCGTGAACATGTTGGCGCACTCGTCAACACACTTATCCTTGCCTATGCCGGTGCCTCTCTACCACTACTCCTTCATGCATCAATGGTATCGACTGGCTTTATATCAGCAATCAATACAGAACTATTCGCAACAGAAATAGTACGCGCCATTGTAGGAAGTATCGGACTAATACTCGCTGTTCCTATTGTTACCCTCCTTGCCGTTTTCTATTTAAAAGGTTACAAATCAAAACACCCACACTCACATCATCATTAAAGTGGTACACTATATCTATATGAATAAAAGTGGCTATCTTGGTTTTCTAGGATTTTTAGGCTTCCTTGGGTTCACCTCTCCCGGGCTCTTTGGCCTCTTCGGATTATTTGCACTCTTCTCCCTTTTCTGGACTGATAAGTGAAAAGGTCTACAAAGAGAGTTTGACAATACAAACTTAAAATGCTATTCTAATAACATCCTATTGAATATCGAACTCTTTATATGTCGCTGTTCAAAAGCGACATTATTTATATTCAACATATCTATTCATGAGAAATCGCTCATTTAAGCCCCGCGGACAAAGCGGGTCAACACACCGTGCTGGCGGAAAACGTTTTGGTAAATCAAAACCCCAGAGAAACTTTACATCACGACGACCTCGACGAAACACCCAGTCGAGAGCTATTAACCATGCGATGTTTATAAACAAAAATCCAAAGATTCAAACATTGGAGATGTATACTCCAACACACTCTTTTATGGATTTTGATTTTAGTGAACAAATCGCACACAACCTTATTACACAAAAATACACCGAGCCAACTCAAATCCAAGATGAGTCTATCCCCCACATTCTTGAAGGAAAAGATGTTATTGGTCTTGCAAACACAGGAAGTGGAAAAACAGCGGCTTTCGTTCTCCCTATTATTGAAAATCTCATACGAAAACCTAAACCAAACTCAGTACTCATCGTGGCTCCAACTCGCGAACTTGCTCAACAAATACAAGATGTTTTCTATATCTTCAGTAAAGGAACAGGGATATACTCAACCGTCTGCGTAGGAGGAATGAGTATTGGTGTCCAAATACGACACCTCTCTCGAAAGAACCATGTTGTCATCGGAACACCCGGACGCCTCAAAGACCTCCACAATAGAGGATTCCTACATCTCAACACCACAACAACATTCGTACTCGACGAGGTAGACCAGATGCTTGATATGGGATTTCTTCCTGACATCAAAACACTTATACAAGAACTCCCAGCAAAAAAACAATCTCTTTGTTTCAGTGCCACAATGACACCCGATATTTCAAACCTACTCAAGGGGATACTCACTGATCCAATAACTGTATCAGTACGTACAAGCACAAAAGGAGAACACATTGCTCAAGACATCATCAAAGCACGAAGTGCTGAGGAGAAGATAAGAGAACTTACCACCATGCTCAAAAAAGACCACTTTGAAAAAGTACTTATTTTTGGAGAAATGAAACATGCGGTTCAAAAACTATCACATACACTTAATGACCTTGGTTTTTCTTCTGCTGCTATTCACGGGAATAAAACACAACCACAACGACAGAAGGCTTTGAAGCAATTCAAAGAAGGTAAGGTTCGTATCCTTGTTGCAACAGGCGTTGCTTCCCGCGGTCTTGATATCCCAAATGTGTCACATGTCATCAACTATGACAAACCTCAGACACACGAAGAATATGTCCACCGAATTGGACGTACTGGACGAGCCGGAAAAGCAGGTCAAGCATATACCTTTGTATAAAAAACCCGTCATATGACGGGTTTTTTATCAACACATGTACACTCTTTTCACAAAAGAGCCTTTTTATGTCATATTCCGTTGACACTCCTCTCAGCATGGTAAAATAGATATATATGAAGAAAATACTTATCATTATCGTTATTCTCATATTAATCGCTCTCGGGGTGTATTTTATAACCAAAGATACATCAGAGACTGTTGATATGACAGAAACTATTACCACTGAAGAACCTCAGGTAACGGAACCTACACAAGAAGAAACCGACGACACAAAAACAGTGATCGGTACTTCTGTAGAAAATAGAGATATTACCGCCTATCACTACGGAGAAGGAAATACTGAACTCCTTTTTGTCGGTGGTATTCATGGTGGTTATGAGTGGAACACATCTCTTGTTGCCTATGAATTAATGGACTACTTAGAAGAAAACCCAACAGTTATCCCTGAAAACGTACAGGTAACTGTTGTCCCTGTTCTCAACCCAGACGGTCTCTATGAAGTAGTAGGTACAACAGAGAAATTCTCAAAAACAGATGTGCCATCATCACAAGATGCCACAATACCTGGACGATTTAACGGAAATGGTGTGGACCTGAATAGGAACTTTGATTGTGACTGGGAAAGTACCGGAGTATGGCAAAATGCAGAAGTTGATGGTGGAACAAGCGCTTTCTCAGAACCAGAGAGTAAAGCAATACAAAACTACATAAACACTCATAATCCAGAGGCAGTTGTCGTTTGGTACAGTGCAGCAAATGGAGTATTTGCTTCAAGCTGTCATAATGGTGTCCTTACAGAAACAACAACTCTTACCAACCTGTATGCTGAGGCATCAGGTTACCCTGCCTACGAAGAATTTAACTTCTATGAAATCACTGGAGATATGGTCAACTGGCTTGCAAAGGAAGGCGTACCTGCGATAAGTGTCCTCCTATCAACGCATGACGATATCGAATGGTCAAAAAACAAAGCTGGTATTGATGCACTTCTAGAATACTACAGTAACTAATGCTCTTTTCTTCAAAAAAGTGGCTCATTGCCTCTGTAGTTCTCATTAGTATCGGTACAGGAATCTTCCTTCTCACACAACAAAAAGAACCATCTCCCGAACCAATACAAGAAGAAATCCCAACAACATCACGAGAAGTAGTGGGCCACTCTGTTGAAGGAAGAGATATTGAACGCTATACATTTGGTAATGGAGATGCAAACATCCTCTTTGTCGGTGGTGTTCATGGTGGTTATGAGTGGAATAGTATTCTCCTTGCTTACAAAGCAATAGACTATTTTTCAGAAAATATAGATACAATCCCCGAATCAATAACTGTGTCAATCATTCCTAATGCAAATCCAGATGGTACTTTTGATGTACTCAAAAAGGAAGGACGATTCACCCTCTCTGATGTACCTCAAAACGAAGGTCCACTTGGTACAGGACGTTTCAACGCACATAACGTTGATCTTAACCGAAACTTCGATTGTAAATGGCAGAGTGAAAGTACCTGGCGAGGAAATCCTGTCAGTGCTGGCACATCGGCATTCTCGGAGCCAGAAGCGCAAGCAATAAAAAGTGTCGTAGAAAAGACAAGCCCCATAGCTGTTATTTTCTGGCACAGTCAGTCAGATGCAGTCTATGCATCAGAGTGCGAAAACGGCATCCTACCAGATACTCTCACTCTCATGAATACCTACGCCAAAGCAGCTCATTATAGAGCAATCGACACCTTTGATGCCTACAGTATTACAGGAGACGCTGAGGGCTGGCTCGCCTCAATACACATACCAGCAATCACTGTCGAACTCTCAACCCATGAATCTATAGAATGGGAACAAAACCTCAGAGGTATCATATCAGTGATTCATCTGTATAAGTAATAAAAATCCGAGAATTATTCTCGGATTTTTATTACTTCAACGAAGCCTTCACGAACTCAGAAAAGACAGGGTGTGGTGAAAGTGGACGTGCTTGAAACTCCGGATGAAATTGAACTCCAACAAAGAAGGGATGTTCTTCCTTTGGAAGCTCTGCTATTTCCATAAGACGGTGATCTGGTGATGTACCAGAGAATACCAGTCCCGCCTCCTGCAGACGAGCAATGTATTCAGGATTTACCTCGAAACGATGCCTATGCCTCTCTTCGATCTCCATAACACCATACGCTTTTCTGGCAATCGTCCCCCTCTTGAGAACTGCTGGATATGATCCCAAACGCATCGTACCCCCATAATTTTTGTTTTTCATAAGCTCTTTTTGTTCAGGCATGATGTCAATAACGACATGTTTTGCATCAGGATTAATCTCTGCGGTATGAGCACCAGAAAGCTTTGCCACATGACGAGCATATTCAATAACCATAAGTTGCATACCATAACAAATACCAAAATATGGAATCTTATTTTCTCGTGCATATTTGATAACATCGATAATTCCCTCAATTCCCGTCTCACCAAAACCACCCGGCACAAGAATACCATCATAGTCCTTCAAAGAAGAAACAGAAAGTGTTCCATCTTCGATATTTTTTGAATTAACATAATGAATCTTTGGCACCGCACCGTTTTTATACGCAGAATATTTTATAGCCTCAAGAACAGAAATATATACATCAGAAAGAACAAAATCTCCTGAATCAAAATACTTTCCAACAACAGCGATATTCACTTCTTTTTTACCATTCTTTGACTTTCGAACAAGACCTTTCCATTTTGTAAGTTCTGCCTTTTCATTCTTCGGTTTTACATTCAACACACCACAGACAATGTTACTTAAATTATCCTTCTCAAAATTCACAGGAACGTCGTATATGCTATCAGCATCAGGTGCTGAGATGACATGGTCTGGCTTAATATTACAAAACGTCGCTATTTTCTCTTTTCTCTTCTTATCAAGTGCTACATCACTACGTGCAATAATAATATCAGCTTGAACACCAATACCATTGAGTGTTCGTGATGCTGTTTGTGTTGGTTTTGTCTTCATTTCCCCCACCTTTGACGGGATTGGTAAGTAACTCACCATTACAAACCCAACATCTTCCGGATTTTCGAGATGCATCATACGCGCAGCTTCAACAAAAATAACATTTTGATATTCACCAATTGTTCCACCAATTTCGATAATAGTAATATCAGCATCAGCCTCATCTGCTGCCTTTTTTATCCGACGAATTACTTCTTTGGGGATATCAGGAACCACTTCAACATTCTTTCCTTTATATCCTAAGTTACGCTCCTTTCGAATAACTTCTTGATACACACGACCTGTTGTCATGTAATTAATTTGCGAAAGATTCACATCAAGAAATCTTTCATAGTTTCCCATATCCTGATCACACTCATCACCATCTCGAAGAACGAACACCTCCCCGTGTTCAGTTGGATTCATTGTCCCTGCATCAACATTGATATAGGGATCAATTTTGAGAGCCGTCACTTTAAACCCTCGAGACTGCAAAAGCATTCCAATTGAAGATGACGCAACACCCTTTCCGACACCAGACATCACTCCTCCGGTAACAAACAAATATTTTCTTGAACGTTTCTTTTTTGACATACAAAAACTTACTTACCAATTACTAAAAATCAAAAGAAGAGGGAGCAACAGCTCCCTTTTACTCTTTATTACGATTTCAAATACCTTTTTACTGCCAGATAACTCGACACTGCTCCGATAATAATACCAGAACCAACCACAATCACAAAAAGTTGACCAAAATTAGAAATATAGTACTCAAACACATTAATACTTACAAAAATGTGCTCCGTGAGATCTCCAAGATAATACGCAACGGGATAGAAAATAATCATAGAGAGAATACCAGCAACAACACCGTACATAATACCAGTAAAGACAAAAGGACCTCGAATATACATAACCCCCGCTCCCACAAGCCTCATCACACTAATTTCTTCACGCGACACATAGATACCCAATCGGATTGTATTAAATGTAATAAGAACAGAAATAACGACAAGCATAATAGTAAGAAATACAGACACATGCTGAGCAGTATCGATAACTTGGGAAAGTCGATCAATCGCTTCTTTATTCTTTGCAAAGTTTATATTATCGATAAGTGGTGTTCCATTGAGCATTTCAGTACGTGTTCCAAGATAATCTGCTACCCCTTGATACTGTGATGGTTCTTTTGCACGAACGTTGAGTTTCGCACCGAGTGGATTCTCTCCCACTTCTTCAAGCGCTTGAAGTACCACCTGATCATCTCTTCTTCTCTCAACAAGATCCTCGAGAGCTTGTTCTCGAGAAACGTACGTGACACTTGCAACCTCAGGCAATCCTTCAATATCACTTTTCATTGACAGAATACTCTCCTCACTTGCTTCAGGCACAAAATACACATTCACATCCACCTTATTCTCAATAGTCTTGAGTGTCGCATCAAATACAGCACTTGAAAAGATCGTCGAACCAATCACCAAGAGCGTGATTGTCATCACAAGCACTGAAGCAAGTGAGACAAATCCATTCCTCCAAAATCCATGAAAACCAGCTTGTGCAATTCTTCGTAGGTTTGTTAAAAACATAATCAATTAATTATTACAAAACATATTTACCATCCTCATCATCACGTACAATTTTACCATTCTCCATAGTGATCACTCGACGTTTCAATGTATCAATCACCCCTTTATTATGCGTTGTCAAAAGAACTGTTGTCCCAAGATCATTAATCTTCTTTAGAATCTGCACAATATCGTACGTATGGAGCGGGTCAAGATTACCCGTTGGCTCATCTGCAATCAAAATGTCTGGCTGATTTACAATAGCCCGGGCAATAGCCACTCGCTGTTTTTCTCCTCCAGAGAGTTGTCCTGGGAAGCGCCACGCTTTTTGATCCAAACCAACTAGCTCAAGGACATACGGCACATCAGCCTCAATCTCCTCATCAGTCTTTCCTGCAGCTTCCATAGCAAAAGCGATATTCTCAAACACTGTCTTGTTTGGTAATAATTTAAAATCTTGAAAGATAGTCCCCATCCGACGACGCAGTCGATTAAGATCACTCTTTCTCAAAGAGTGAATGTCTGCCGATTCAAGAAAAACTGAACCTGCAGAAGGCTTTTCTTGTGCCAATAACATTTTCAACAGTGTTGTCTTTCCAGCCCCTGAATGTCCTACAATAGAAAGAAATTCACTTGGTTGTACCGAAAACGTAATACCCTCAAGGGCAACTGAGTCATCGGTATAAATCTTAGAAACATCATCAAAGTGTATCATTTTATCTATTGTATCATGACAATAAAAAGTGTGTAATCATTGCCTTATAGCTCTTTTTCTGCTCTGATAAATTCATCAATGTCACCACTAAGAACCGAATCAATGTCACGAACCTCCACCCCTGTCCGATGATCCTTTATCATTTTATATGGATGGAAAACATAAGAACGAATCTGATTCCCCCACTCAATGTCTGTGGTTTTTGATACATACATCTTTCCTTCTTTTTTGACCCGCTCTTCCTCTAGGGCTTTATATATCTTTCCTTGCAACACCTGCAGTGCTTTCTCTCTGTTTTGCTCTTGTGTCCGCTCTCCATCAGCATGCGCAGAAAGCCCCGTTGGCTCATGTACAATCCGCACTGCTGTTTCTCGTTTATTTACATTCTGTCCACCAGGACCACTTGAGCGAGAAAATTCTACTTTCAAATCACCCTCATCGAGTTCAATATCCTCCACTTTTTCAAATTTTGGTATCACCTCAACCATTGAGAATGAGGTGTGTCGCTGACTCTTAGCATTAAACGGGGAAAGACGCACGAGACGATGCACTCCTGACTCTTTTTTTAAAGTTCCATACACACCTTTTCCTGTCACCTCAAGAGTAATATTTCGATAGCCCCCGTGATCATTTTTATTCTCATGCACAACATGGTACCCCCATCCCTTTCCTTCAAAAAATTTTGTGTACATTTCAAGCAAAATACGAGAAAAATCCTCAGCATCATCTCCTCCAGCCCCTGAAAAAACCGTTACCATCGCATCACCTCTATCATATTTACCAACACCCTCAAGTTCATCTTTTAACTCTTGTAACCGCTTTATATCTTTCTGTGCTTCATTTTTGTCATTCCAAAAGGTAGGACTCATCATCCTTGCCTCGATTTCCCCTATCTCCTTCTGTATATCTTCTTTCTCTCTCATATAACGTACACAATAGCATAAATAAAAAACTGCAGCCCTCTCTCTTCCCACGAGAGATGAAGCTGCAGTACATAGAGCGATCAAGACGATCGAAAGGGGTGCGAAACAATCAAATGATCAAGCTCTTGTTTTTCTATCCAATGAACGAAACCACACACAGTGTATACTAAAAGATATTCATGTCAATACCCCATTTGTTCACATACGAAAAATATGTAGAATAATAAACTATCAGCCAACGTAGCTCAGTCGGTAGAGCATCCCCATGGTAAGGGGAAGGTCAGCAGTTCAATCCTGCTCGTTGGCTCAAGTGACAGTACTGATCTGTACCCACGCAAGACACCTGTCACATGCGGGTTTGTAGGTTGTCGTAGATTAGATACCCACAAGAGACCCTACAAACCCTTTTACCGCCACCTTAGCTCAGTTGGTAGAGCGACGCACTCGTAACGCGTAGGTCCGCAGTTCAATCCTGCGAGGTGGCTCATTCTCTCGCACCTAGTCTATACAACTGCATAACCTCACTTGCAGAAAGCGCTCTGTTATACATACGAACATTATCAATCAGTCCATCAAAAAATAATACTGATGTACGTTCAGTTCCAATAAGAACACTTGCAGTATTATCATTATCGTTACCAATAACGCTATTCGAAACAGAAGCCTCCTGCACACCATCCACATACAACCTTATATAATCTGTAGATCGTTCAGCAACAAGCGTCAAAAAATGCCAATTACCATCACTAAGATCAGTTGAACCTTGAAGGCCTTGAGAAACACCAATAACACTTGAACCATCACCAATTTCAGCAGCAATAGTATCACCTACCAATACCAACTGCCATCCATCCCATGGTGGATCTGTTGATTCAGCCTTCACAACAACGCCCGTGTAATCGGTAGCTGAGGATGTGTACTTAATCCATACTGAGGCTGAGAAGTCAGTTATTGCTCCGAAATCAAGACTCGAATCATCTGCCACACTCACATAATCATCCGCCCCATCAAACCGTAGCGCTTGTCCGATGATACCCCTATCTGGTGTAGGTCCATTGGTGAGGGTTCCATCATTAGCGTTTCCTGAACGGTCGTAGGCGGTGGTAGAACCTCCACCAGATCCAGCTGTGACGGTTGGAGCGGGGCCTGAACTACAAATAGTATCCCAGGTACCCGTAATTGTGTCATCAATTGAATAGTATCCGGGACACATACTTACTTCTTCATCTAAAGCGAGGTACCATTCGTCAAATGAATTTGATATCCAGTGGCCATCATCAAGCCTATAAGTTGGCTGTCCTTCATTTGTACCATATTCATAGTAGTCTCCGTTGAAGGCACTATCTCCTGCTCCAGAAACGGTATAGTCAGCACCTCCACCACCTTGTGTAATAGCAATATCGGGTCCATCAAAACTCCACAATCCCACAAGCCCATCGGTGAGTTTGTTGTTTTGTGAACTATTTATTGTTATCTGAGTTTCGTTGTAGAGAGTTTTGATTTCTTCTGGAGAGAGGGCGGTGTTGTAGATGCGGACGTCGTCAATGGAGCCACTTGTATACACACGACTATTTGGATGATAGTAACTTGTCATGAGAGTGTGTACAACAAATTTTCGAGAGGCATCGTCGAGAGAAGATGATTCTCCACTTACCTCTTGCACACCATCTATGTAAAGATCCCCTGTCTGATCTGAATTATTTACATACACGATATGATGCCACTCTCCATCAGCAACATTCGTTGTTGATTGAATGTTGTGTTGCCAACTTCCGTTAAAGTGGATGTACTCAACCTTTCCTGAACGTAAAACAAAACTAGACCAAAGATCAGGACTATGTGAACCAATAAGTCCTTTTCCCCAATCACTATTTGTATCAGTATCGGTACCTTTGTACCAAATTGATAGTGTAAAATTATCAGTATCTTCAAAGTGGAGAGGTCCTGTTCCATTTGTCTCCCCGTCATCTGGTGTATCTATATAATCATTAACACCGTCAAACTCCAATGCTCCCCCCTTCTTTCCATTAGTCCATACAGGATCTCCTTGGAGGGTTCCTATATTGCTGTTTCCTGAACTATCTGTTGCAGTGTCTCCTGAGGCATCGTCAAAGGTCCAGTGTCCGATGAGGTTTGTTTCTGATACTGT